>Ga0182738_1001333_pt1 | contig 31088 bp, 25 predicted proteins | sample eDN5th30CBELigMG_FD_128876 | JGI IMG/M metagenome (GOLD analysis project Ga0182738, IMG submission 128876) | Enriched Miracle-Growth compost microbial communities from Emeryville, California, USA - eDNA 5th pass 30_C BE-Lig MG (version 2)... ...
AATGAAAGAAAGTCTAAAGAATTACCATGTAGAGAGTTCAGGTTGGTTGAGGGCCAAATGATTGTTGATCAAGAGATCTTTACCATTGATGTTTGCTAATTGATATCCTGCAAGCACTGGATTATATGCTTCCAGCAGTTTGGTTGTATTCATGCTCTTTGTCTGGTTATGTTTGGGGATTTATATAAATTTTTAAGTCTTGACTTATTAAAAGACAAAACTTGATTCGATAAAACTATCCTCTAACATTAGTTTTGAATTTAGTTTTCCATTTTAATAGAGATCCATCAGTCAAGGTGATCTCATGAGAGGTTCTCTCGATGTTTACATTGATAATTGATCGACTTACTTGCTTGACTGTTTGGAAATGGTTTTTTTTGAAGAATATGATGAGATTTAGTAAGAATGTATAAATCGTGACTATTGAGGATTTTATGGATTATTTCTTGCTAATTTCATAGTTTAAGCGATAAGTATGGTTGATTACAAGGTTTTCATGGGTTTTGTGTTTCCAAAAGTGAAGTGAGTTTATATGCAATAACTCAAGACATCTCTCTTGTCTTGTCCTTTAAAATTAATTAGTTTTAGCAACTGCATTAAATTAATCACTCCTTTGTTTTTTCTATAATTACGTCATGGAAGAGAACAAGAGAAGTGGGACTGTGGGGTTGATTCAGAAGTATCAAGCTTGGGAAGTAATGTGAAAGGATAATAGAAAACTTTTCAATGAGCAATTCTAAGAAATAGAGTAAAGAAACCCAAGATACATGAGAATATTATGACAGCAGGTTTAGAGTGAGAATGAAGGTAGAAAGTGCACCTTTTGCCTTTTAGCAAGAAATTAACCAAGATAATTGACAAGATTATGGTATCCAGAGGTTGTTCACAGAAAACTAGCAAAATGGATAATATGAAAGTGAAAATCTGTTTATTCTCTATGAATCAAGGTGGACAAAGGAAATTCTTGATGATAGTTTTGGAAATGAAAGAGGTTCACAAAGTGAGAAAATGGTGGAAGAAAAAAACTTTATGATGGACTAACTCCAACTCCTTGCTTTTTGGACCCGCAAATTAATTTGTTATGCATTAGGTTAAATTTTAATAGAAATAGAATATAATTCTGGTAATCAGACTAACTGCAGAAATCAAGATTAATACTTTCGAATGTTCCAGAGACTCTTTAGACTTTCCCCTCAAATAAAAGCAAACTCCATTTTGGAAATAATTATTTCAATCAGTTTATTTCTTGTTTTTCAAACAAAGCGTTTTCTGATCATCTGGGGTTGTCAGATTATTGTTTGAGTTTTGCAGATGAAAAGTGTATAGATTATTTAGATTGACAAGAGGTTTCTTTATCATTATTTTTTTATGAAGGAAAAATTGTCACATATGGATCGGGCTCTATGAATAAAGATTTTTTTGTTTAAGTTTATAATTGTTGATTCTTATTCATTATAAGGCGATGAAGACTAAATTACTAAACCAAGTATAACAGTTTCTTGAAAAAGATTTTTTATTATAAAAACCTGGAAAAACTACCCTTTTTTTTCAGTCGAAATGAAATTCATCCACTTTCACTTCTTTTTTCCCCTTCAATAGGGCTCAAATGAGCCGGAAAAGCAAACAAGCTCTTAGAAGTTCATGCATTTAAAAATTAAACTTTTCTCAGAATCAAGAGATTTTGATTTTGTTAGGGCTGAAGTTTTAAACCCTAAAAGTTTTTCTTTTTTTTTCATCTAATTCAAAAAACCTTTTTTGTACAACCAAAGATGAGTCAATCTAGACCCGGAACTCAAGAGAAACAGTAAATATGACATCTTTTTCCAACTCCCTAACAAGTTTTCTTCAGACATTCCTTTGAGCCTCAATTTTTCAGTCCAAGACAAAATATAACTCTCAATATTAAGGACCCATCAATAAAAAGCTCACCAGGAGTTTTTGCAAAATCAACAAGAGTCACGGAACATGATATGTATAGTGAGAGTGAATCAAATTTGCCAAAGCCTGACATTTTTACCTCAAGATTACCTGCTGTCACTGATTTAATAAATATAAGACCTAGGTAACTTGTTATGAGGTGTCAAGTTTGTTAATTATTCTCAAAGTAAGAAGATCGATCCAGAAGTATCAAGAACTTTATTGGAATTGACAAAGTATGCTCAAAGCTTAGAACAAATAATTCGATCAAAAGATAAAGAAATTCAGCGCTTACAATACATTAACAAGTATTTGATACTTGCCCAACAAAATAGAGAAACTTTGGTCATTCAAACTCTTGAAGAAAATAGAAAACTAAAAGAGGCTTCTTTTATGGGAGAACTCAGAGCTCAGGCAAAAAGAGGGTTATTAGCCCAGATCGCAAATAATAATGCTCTTGTTCCAAAACAAACTTTGCCAAGTGAAAAACAATTGGGCAAAAGCGCCACTACTCTTGCTGCTCTTGATGGAAATAAATCTCCAACTCCAAATACTCAATGTAACTTAATTTTACCGAGAAATGAACTAAACGTCTCAAGTGAACCTTGCTGATAAAAAGAATTCAAGTCCTTTGACACTTCGATCCAAAAGTAGACAAACCACAAAAGCAAAACCTGATAGAAAGAAGCAAAGCATGTTGAAAATGAGTAATAAATTGGGTTGTTGAAGTGTTGTTTAATTATTGTTTTGTAGATGAAGAGGAGTTGGATATACTTTATGCAGAGAGTGAGAATTATCAATTCCTTGAAGAACTCTTGAGAAATGAAGAGAATTTCCTTCAGGAAGTCACTTACTTTGACAAAGAAAAATTCATGAAGTTACATGATTCAATCCAGACGATAAGAAATGACCATTTAGCCCTCAGAAATATGGTCTTTAAGCTCCGCCGAATTATCAAAGCCACAATCACAATGACAACCTCATTATTGCTTGATGAAGCCATTGAACGTATTGTGGATGAAACTTGCGAATGTCTGGATTGTGATAGAGCAACCACATTTATTTATGATAATATGAGAGAAGAACTTTGGTCAAAATCTGCTAAAGGGTCAAATGAAACTATTCGTGTTCCTGTCAACAGAGGAATTGTCGGTATGAGAGGGTATTTAAGAATCAAATTAAATCATCACATAGGTCATGTTTTTACGAAGGGAGAATTGTTGAATATTCCCAATGCATATTTGGATGAAAGATTTAACAAAGCCGTTGACATGAAGACTGGCTATAAAACAACCACAATTTTAACTGTTCCTATTCGAGATGATAATGCGAGAGTTGTTGGTAAGCGATGATTTTCATGCTCAAGAAAATAATCATGCCAAAGGTGTCCTTCAAGCAGTAAATAAGAAAGGAAATGGAGCAATCTTTTCAAAGGATGATGAAATGTTATTGGGAATTTTGTCAAACTTAGCTGGAGTTGTTCTTCGTAACTCCATGTCTTATAATGAACAACTTTCCCTTCACAATGTTTTACGTACAGCTCTCAAGGTAAGGTTTAGAAATTCATTAATTCTCATCCAAATTAGATTGGCGTGACTTTGAATTCATTCCAAGACTTGGAATTATTGATACCGTTTGCTGAAAAGAAATTGAGAAATCTGATGAGAGTTGAAAAGGTGCATATTGTTTTGAAGAATCCCAACAAAGATGAGCTCTTTTCAATTGGAGCTCAAGGAGCAATTGAGACTTATCCTCCGGGTTGTGGTATTATGGGAAAAGTAATCAGCACAGGAGAATTCCAAAATATCACCAACGGCTATAACCATTCCCTGTTTAACGGGCTTGTTGATATTGAAACTTCTATGCCTTTGCTCTGCGTTCCAATTAGAGACAATAATACTGATAAACCAATTGGAGCTCTCCAAGTAATTAACTCGAAAGGAGTGCAAGGTCTTTCGGCTTTGGAGCGTGCAAATGTTAATCCATTGGACATGGAGACTCTCGAATTCTTCTCCAAGCATTTGGGACAAGCAATAATTAATTGTTATAAGTGGGGGAAACTGCAGGCTGATATGAAAGGAGAATCTTATTATTTTGACAATGGCAGAAAAGAAGAGAGATCTGATGCCAATTTGACTCTTAAGACTCGAGATGAAGCAAGAGGAAGAACTCAATTGGGTAATAATAAGACTGAAAAAGCTGTTGATCTTCAAGAAAGAAATTCAGAAAGTTTTGATAGTAATGACGAGAATGATCAACATTAGAGAAATAACAGAATCAATTAATTAGTTGATTCATGTTTTTTAAGCAATACGGGTTTTGTTGTTTATATTTAATAAATACACAGATTCAGGTAATCTTTTTTGTTTTGAGTAATAAGAGTTGAATTTTTTTTTGACAAAAAAGTCGATAAATATTAATTTATTCATTAATATTATATAATTCGTTCAAATACAAATGCAAAATATGATAAAAAATAAGACTAGAGTTATTTTTCCTTTGTATATTTATCCAGGTGAGGCCTGGATATGTCTGGTTAGCCTGAGAAAGGCCTACCCTAATGTTCCGTTTATTGCAATAATTAACCCCAGTAGTGGGTCAGGAGATTCGAAAAATGATGATTATGTCAAATATGTTGAGATATAATCATACCAGTTACACGAAGCGTACATTGAAGGATGTTATTAGCGACATTGACCGCTATTATGAATTTTATCCGAACACTAATGGGATATTTTTCGATGAAATGTCAAATGAGTCTGGGAAAGAAGGTTATTATGTTGAAATAGCCAAATATGCTCGAACAGAAAATTTCCAATTTATCATTGGGAATCGAGGAACTGACCTTCCTTCTTCTTTTGTTGATGTTGGAGATGTATTTGTTGTTTATGAAAATGTTAATTTACCTGATTTGTCACGAAGTTTCCAGGTTTCATCAGATAAATCAAAACTTGCAATAATAGCATATGAGATCTCAGATTTTCCAAAAAATTGGACTCAGGAGGCATGCCAAAAGGTCTCCTGGCTGTTTTTATAAGACGATAAATATCTGAATCCTTATGATGTTCTTCCAAGTTATTTTGAAGATTTCATAAAAATTCTTTCTCATTGCGAGTAAAACGAGAGGAGATTCTTGATCAAGAAATTTTTGCATGAAAATTTTTCAAATAAAGAAGAAAAGAAAAAAAAGTGGAGAATTAAGAGCTTGATTGATGAGAGACTTGATTTCTTTCAAAGGTGGAGATTCGAAGAAAGAGAGGCAAAAAAATTCTCTTGAGATTTTTTCTCTTTTTTTTGGCCTGTAGAGTTTAAAGATCAAACACTTTTTTCGTTGAACAGTGTGAAAGCCAATTTCTCACCCTTATTTCAAGGTGAAAAATTAATTGAAAATGAAAAAAAGAGAGAGTCATTTTTATCAAAGATAAAATCATAGAAATCGCTCCAAAAGAGTTTTTCTTTTTTTTTTCTTGCTCATCTCTCACGACGAAACATTTTCATGAAGAGAAATGAAGCAGTATCTTGTGAAAGAAGGTATGAAAACTGCACTTTTATAAAAGATTTTTGAGCTCCAGCCCATTCCACATGTTGGGTCTGAGAAGTTTATAAAAAGTGAAAACTAACCTAGAGAGAGGATACTACTATCCTTCAATTTTGTGTTTGAATAAGTCATTTCTTTATTATTCTTCCATCTCGTCTAAATGCAAGAAACATTTATAAATGGATCAATATAGAATATCAAGTGATATGGAACCCACAATACTTAATCAGAGAAGTAGAAATAGTCATAAGCAGCATTATCGTATCCTCTCATGGCAAGGCAACCAGCTAAAAAGGGATTATTGAAAGATTTTATTCGATTTCTTACCAGTGTAGGCCAAAGCGACGGGAAGCCACCAGTTTCTGATGGTTCTTCTGTAGTAGTTTTGGTACACGTGTCTTTCCAAAACGTACTTTCTGAAACCACCGTACATGTAGTGGAAGTTGATGTATTGGTTTGAGGGAGATCTAGAGTGGGAGATGAAACCCTAGCGGAGTTATTCCTGGAAAAAATGTAAGGATACTCTTTCATAAGAGAATTTATCGTGATAGTTTCTGAGGGAATTAGTGGTATCATAGACCAACTTGGATTGGTTGGTTCCTCCGATATGTCTCAAACCTTAAATCGTTAGAAAAGCTTGAGTTTGAAGGTTACCTCCTCTGAACATCTTCATTTCATCGGAATGGAAATCGTTAACAAAAGTCACACCACCGCCTAAAGGGATTAGGAAGGAAGAAGGCTGAAGGTACCTTTGACGTTCATTTTCGAATTTATATCAAATGATTTTGATAAATTTTAATTGAATTATTAATGAATCGTATAATTTTTTAAGTGAAACGTGAATGAATTAAGAATCTCTGTTTTTCTAAAACCTGTGCAAAATTAATTAATTTCACACTTGTCTGTAAAGGAATTCAAGGCTGATTGAAGGAATTGTAACGAGAAAATAGGACTTTTGTCATTGGGTAATTTTTATGTTCGAAATGATATCTTTATTGACAAATTTGAAGATAAAATCGATTAATTCTGGTCTTGGAAAAATTAAATTACCGTAAGAAAAGCATGCAAATCTTCAGAAGTGAATAATTACGGTAAAAAACAAAATAATGAAATTCTGTAAAAAATTCTTATCACTCGAACGAAAATTAAAAAAAAAATTCTTAAGAGACTGAGCTGAGATTTACTATGAAAACCTGGCTTACTTGAAACGTCGATTAAAAATTTCAGTCTAAGCCATTTTATCATTGAATTTTTTTTAAACGGCTCCTCAAACAACTATCATTTAAAATCGTGAAAGTTTTTAGGTCGTGTGGAAGAAGAGAAATTTTTTTAAAACTGGAATTATAAAATTTTGAAGAAAAAAATTTGTTGGAGGTTCAGAAATTTTTTGAGATTTGAAAGTCATTCATTCATTCCTTCAAACCTCAAACAAAAAAAATCGAGGTTGCTTATATTTAATTCAATTGGAGATCGCAAGGAAAAAAAAAAATCAGAAAGCGAGCCTTTCAGAAAAATCCAATCCTTAACTTGAATTAAAGTTTTTGAGGAAAAAATCTTGGAGAAATTTTTTTTTTAAATGTTCAAGGAGGACAATTTTGAAGTCAGAATATTGTGTCTGGAAGCTTTCAAAATGAACCCACGATAGAGAATATTTTTTTTATCCCATTTTTTCAGAAGCTTCAACTTCAAAAAAACCCAAAATAAATTAAAGCTTAATTTTAGCCACTTTCTAAGCATTCATTCATAAAAAATAACAAACTTGAAAATGTGGAAGAACACTTCTAGAGTCTTTATTTCTTTAGCCAAGAGAACTGCCAAGAAGGATTTCAAGGCTTACACTCTTCCTGCTTTGTCACTTTTCAACCACAACATCCCTGTCTATCATTTTGCTAAGCAAGGTGCCAAGAAACAAGAAAGAGTTGCCGAAAAAGCCGAAAAGAAACAAGCCACTGTTTCTAAAGAAATCGATCTCAAGTCTATTGATGACAAGATGTCAGCTGTCATTGAAACCTTCAAGGTATAAAAATCTAAAAGAATTTGGTCTGAATAAATTAAAGGCTGATATTGCAAAGATCAAGCCTGGCCGTTTGACTCAACAAAACTTTGAAGCTGTTAAAGTTGTTGCCTATGGTGAGAAACGTCCTTTGGCTGAACTTGTGCAATTTATTCCCAAGACCGCAAATACTGTTGCCATGAACGTTTTTGATGAAGGTATGGTTACTGACATCATCAAGGTAAAAAATTATCTGGTGAAGAAGAAGGAATAATTAATGATTTGTGAGATAGACCTTGGAAACCAGTAAAGAAACTTTGACTTTGAAAAGAGACGGAAAGACCATCACCTGCACCTTGGTTGGTGGTAACACCAAAGAAATGAAGGAAGGATTGGTTAAGCAAGTCAAAGCAGAATATGAAAAAGTCAAGGAAAAAATTAGAGATGTGAGAGCCGAAGCCGTCGATAACGTATGACTATTTTTGAAAATTATTTTGATGTGTGGTTAGGTGAAAAAATTGGAAAAGTATTTGTTGAAAGATGCCTTGATTGAAGCCAACAAAGAAGTTCAAAATATGAATGACAAACATATTACTGAACTTGATAAAATCTTTAAAGCTAAAGAAAAAGAATTATTAAGTGCTTAAATTGAAAGAAATCTCGATACAGAAGGTTGAGAAAAAAATGTGTAAATTCAGCATATTAAATTGAGTTATATTTATCTATTATATTGAATGTTTTGTTTTGATTACCTTTCTCATCAGATCAGGTATTCTGCATTTATTAAAGGAGAAATTTCCATAAAATATTTTTAAAATGAAATCTCATTGAGGATAAAAAAAGAACTCCATGGCCTTTTTTCTCCTCACTCATCCGTTGATGAGAAAAAATGCGGGATTGGAAATTTAAATTTGGTTGATAAAGATAATTTTGCTTTTTAATGAAAAGAAAGTTTCCTTTTGGGAGTGCTTCAAGTGATGACGTACCTGAACCTCAAGGCCAAGGATTGTTATCCTCAATTCTAAAAAGTCTAAATTCTTTACCAACAAATGTATTTACAACAAAATTGGAGCAGCAAACTCAGGATGCATATGTTGATGAAGAAGAAGATGATGAATATATCGAAAAGGAAAATTCAAACCCAAAACCTACAATAAAAAACCCACTTGATCATTTGGCTTATGTAACAAAACCTGCAGATTATAAAATTACAGGAAAAGCTGCTCTCCATGCAAATGAACTGTTTAGTATTCAAAAAAAGATAGAGAAACTCTCTCTGTTAAAAATGTCTGAGGAATACCTCAATAATGAAGCGAGTGAAACTGAATTATCTCCAAGCAATAAAAGCGTCTCCAAATTTTCAGAAAAAGAGATTATACTTGAAGAAACTATGATGAATATTGAATCTGAGAGTGAGCCACCAGTTCAAGAAGAGGAACCATCTGTTGTTTCCTCAGGTAAGAAAGATTTTAGAGGATTTTAAGGTAAATAGAATTTTAAAGTTCTAGCAAGTGCTGCTTCTAAACAAAGCGTCCAGAAGCTTCAATCTGAGGAGAAGACAAAAAGTCCAGTTTCAGTCATCGAAAAAGTTAATGTCGAAAAAAGAGAATGGACAGCTCAAGTAAAGGGGGATTTTTTAGAGAGTTGTTAATATATTAGGAGACTGAGGTTTTTCTGGAAGTTGCAAGTAAATTGACAAGATCTGTCACTAGGAAAGAAAATCGAGGAAATATTCATGAGAAGATCAATGCTGAATTTAAAAAGAAAGGGATTGATGCTGAGTTGCAGATCTATGATGTGATGCAAAGATTGAATGAGGATTTAATAAAAATAAAGAGAAGAATTGCATATAAGAATGAAAAGTATAAGCATTTTAACTCTTATCTTGCTCTTGATGATATTAAAAATGATGATGAATAATGTATATGCCTATTACTTGTATGTTCGATATATTTTTCACTTTAAAATAAATATTGTAATAATAATGTATGGATATGGATGGCGAAAGTCATAATCCGAAAAATGAGCTACTACTATATAAAATAATTTCAAAAATGCGAATTATTAAAATCTTTTGGAGGAGCGATTCGCGCAAAAATAAATTTCAAAAATTGATGAAAGATATTTTAGCAATCTAACAAAGGAAAAAATCAGTAATTTAATACAAATTAAATGTCATTAGTCTTGTCAAGAACAAAAATATGTTTCACTGCAAGGAAGACGAAATTTTTGTTTGAATTTTTCAGTCGAAGGTGGAAAAGTTTCAATTCCAAGGATATTAAAAGGTAACGTAACAACTTGACTTATAAGTAAGTGGTGCGGGTTAATTGGCTTTGAAATTTGCTGTTAGGAGGTAACAACAAATTTTATTTAGGAGGGAAAAAAATATTTTGAAATGAGTTGATCACGTGCTAAACGGTTGCTGGATATCTATCTTTTAATAATAAAAGTCATCAAATATGAGTTAAGTTTTTTATACTCCTTTGAGATTGGAGATTGATAATTTCAGCATTCTCAAAAGCGATATGAAAAAGGAGAATCTCATTTCATCTGAGCACAGAGACAGAGAGAGTGGGTTTTATAAAACAGCATAATTATTTTTGACTCATTTGATGAAAGGTCAGTGAATGAATCTAAATATTCGCTACATATTTTTCCCTCTCAAATGATAGCTTTCATTTTTGTCTCTGCCTTGATTGCTGATGTAGCTAATTTGGATTCTGACCAATCAAATTTCAAATATAAATGGTACGAATATAACGATCAAAGACTGCGCTCCTTTCATGCTTGAATTTCCTAAATTTATTTTCACGCAATCCAAGTGAGATTCTTTAGTCAGAAAGAGTTCTGAGGATATTATGCCCATATCTGATTCTCCTTTTTTTGGTTAGTAGAGAAGGTAAGGAAATTTTGTCAGGAGTAGGTTAATGCTATCTTAAACTAAAAGTAACAATTTACGAATTCTAAGCTTGAGAATTGTCTATTCTTGAAGAATTCTTCTCAGGCGGGTTTTCTTGAGTTTCCAAGAGAATATAATTTTCAGATTGAACATGAAATAAGATTCATTCATTTCTTCAGTCAGGGTTTTTCTTCGAGAAATTTTTCTGAACTAGCTCAGTACGAAGAAAGAAAGATAGATAGATAAAGTCTCTCTTCATCCAACGAGCTATTGCCCAAAAATGAGGGTGCCTCATGCAAAGATTGAAGAATATGCTACATTAAGCATCGAGAGATGTTTGATCATTAAAATTTTTTTCTTGAAACGGACTCAAGCCCTCAAAACCGATGAGAATTGGGAGCCGCTTCCAAGAATCAAGGCCTCGACGTTCTTGTGGCCGAGAAGCCTTTTGTAAATTTCAACTACCAAGGGAAAAGTCTCAATGGATTTAATCGTTCGGTACTATTAATAGAGTCTAAGAGGCTGAAATACAATATTTATTTGACGCGGGCATTCAGGAATGAACTAACTTTCTACAAAAAACGGTAGAGCGCCTTTCTGTAGGCGAATTCTTCACCTGGAGATAACTGCAACTCTCAACCCATGCAGCCTGAAGAAGATTGAAGAAGAGATGATTTGATGAAACTTGAGATTTTAGGCGCTTTATTTGGAAATATCGGATTTGATATTTTGCATTCTAAAATTTCGCAATAATAAGAGCTGCTTTAAATAATTAAAGATTAGTTTGCGTAGTAAAACCTCATTCAAAATTCAAATTTTAGAAAGCTAAATAAAATCCCTCCAAAATTACAACATTGTCCGACCTTTTATCAAATTCAAATTTCTACTAATTTATTATTTAGACTCTACTAATTTTTTGCGAAGACTAAACATGGCCCAAACATCAAAGTCCCCATTCTCAGACGCAAAGTTCCTCTCCTTCGAGAATGACTGCAGCGATTCTTCTTTAAAGCCTCCAATCCGAAAAGGTAATGAATAATTTATCCACTTTTTGTTGATTGATCCTTCCAGGCAGAACCACAGAGCTCGTCCCAAAGAACCTTAACCTCGGTGGGATTAGCATTCCTTCTCCCATGAAATACACCTCGCAACTTGACAACAAGCTCAGTTTCAACCAAAAGCTCATTGCTGACGATCCTTTTGATAAACTGCACAATGCCAAAGAAACCAATATCCTGAAGCCTATGGAATCTCCTTTCACTGCTTTCTGCAAAGGCCTGAGCCTCTCGCCTGCTCCTGTGAGTTTTGCCTCGCCTTACAATTTTGCCATGTTATCATACAGACCAAAGTAAAAAATTTTTAATGTGCCCTTAAACTCACCTGTTTCATCGTAGTAATGACTTGGTTCAATTCGCATCCCCATCTCCCCTTACACTTCGACCTTTCCAAGACTTTGAATCGCAATTTATCCCCAGAAAGCCCATCTCTAAATTGAACTTTGATAATAATTTTATGTTTAATTGCAACCAAGAAGACCTCACATTGGAGTAAATAATCTTGCTTATATTGATTGCCAATAAATTTATAGTGCTGACTTTAACACCAAAACTCCTGATGATCTCAGATTCGCAAATGCTAATGTCACAAAGTCTCCCTTCCCTAACTGCATTTCTCCTAAATTCAACTTCAACATGCAGAAGAGTATTTATAGCTTCAACAGCAACCCCAGCTACTCGACTGCCCCAAAGACCATCTATGCTCAAACTCCCGATACTAAATTTTCCGATCAAGAAAGCGACAGACACACAGTTCAAGAAGGGGCTGAAGCTGGATACACCAATGCTGATGCTAATGAAAACACAAAACCAACAGAAATTAACCTTTCTATGGATAACAGAGGCCACATTAAGCTCACTAATGTTGGAGAAAGTCATGATGATGAAAAGTCCACAAACGGCAGAAATTTATCAGCTGCTGCTAATGATAACACTCAAGGTCATAGCGGCAATGCCCCTCATGTTCACGAAGGAGGACACGAAGATTCTGCTCACAAATCTCAGACCAAGATCTGCTGTAATTGTAAGAAATCTCGTTGCTTGAAACTCTATTGTGACTGCTTTGCACGTGGCGAATACTGCAAGGACGATTGCAATTGTGTTCAATGCCTCAACACCAAAGCGACCGAGAAGGAGAGACAAGCTGCCATCGCTAGTATCACCGAGAAGAATCCCAATGCCTTCAAACCCAAAGTCGATTTAGCTTCTGCCTTCAGCGAAGTATTTATTTAAAAGTAGTACATAAATTAATTCTTTCCTTTTAGTTGCAAAATTTGGATGGTGCCATCGCTAGACATACCACAGGTTGCAATTGTAAAAAGTCTGGATGTTTAAAGAAGTATTGCGAGTGCTACCAAGCAGGTGTTGAATGTACCGAAGTTTGCCGATGTGAAAACTGCAAAAACTCAAGCCACTCAAATTGCCATAAAAAGCCCAAGAAGGGAGGCTCTTCAGCTCTTGAGAATTCTTCAAAGGCAAGCAAGGAAAAGCGTGGAGTTAGTCGATCAAGTAGAAAAGAGTATGAGAATGATGATGACGAGACCTACGTATATTCCCAGCCTTCTAAAAAGTTAATGACCGAGACCTCTGAACGTGCTTCAAGAAAGAAGCCCGCCCTTGCTTTGGAAGAAGAACTGGTGATGCCTGAATCTGACTCGAATTCCGAAAATGAAAACTATAATGACAAAAAGCATAATAAAAAATCCAGACAAACGTACCAGACCCCAGTTCATGGCTCTGACAAGTATAATACAAAAGTAAATTTTTCTGAATTTACTCCCAGCCCAAACAAACCTTTAAATAGTGAGAACAGAAGAAGAGCTGATAAAATGCGGAATATTGCTGACTTTAATTCTGAAGAACTCCACTTCAGTAAATAACCCCCCACCTATCTATACTTCCCTTGCTTTTGCAGCCTGCTAAAAAAGCGTGTATCGAGTTTGAGTGAAATTTGAGAATTTAAGAATGTTTACAACATACATATTTTTATTATTAGCCTAGCCTAGAGAGGTGGCGATCTTCATTTTGACTAAATTATATCTCAGCTTTATATTGAATCGTAACACAATTCAATGTTCATATATGAATTCATCTTGCTTGCTTGCTTGGTCAATATGCTTGAGATTTATTATATAACTTAAATATCGCCTCTTACTTTCTAAACAAAACTTATCATTCTCATTACCATGAAAATTTTTTCCCTTTGTCAGATTCTTTGAAAAAGAAATCCATTGAGGTTAAGGGCAAGGGCATTGATGAGTGAAGAGGAGAACGATTTCATGAGATGACAAATTAATTTAAAAAAGCTATTATCGGATTGTAGACAGGCAAATTATCGCATTGTATTTTGACATATTGGCGGTAAAATTTTGCCAAGTTGGGGGATGTTTTATTTTATGAAGCTCTATTGGGGCTCCTTCTCATGAGTTTATGAGTTTCATAAACTTAGAGTCTTCTCAGATTTTTGTGGGCCGAATTGAAGAAAATAAGTTATTCTTCTTGGAAATCCAAGAGAGTTTAATCAGAAGAGGAAGAGACACTTCTCTGTGAAAAACGTGAGAAAATATAAAGAAAGAGAGAATCTAAAAGAAGGGAACAAACTCTGGACAGTATGCGCTTAGTCCCTTGAAGACGAAACAGGACAAAGAATTGACAAATAGCATGCAAAAACAAATGAGTTTGAGGAGTTTAATTGTTTTATGTAACTTATTGAAATTTATTAATGTTCTGATGAATTGAATTTTGGTGACGTATTTCATCTAACATGGACGCTTTCTGGCCGAAAATAAATCGTTTCACTTGGTGGAGAAATATTTTAACTAGTTTTTTGCCAAAAAAAGTCCGTAGATTACTAAGCCTTCTTGGCACTTTTTTCACTGTGAAAATTCAGAATTCCTTTGAAATTATCTTTCCACAGATAGTTTTTATATCATAAACAGTGGAGTTGGTAATTGTTTTATAGGATGTATGTGGGATTTCTCCATTTTCTGATTCTCAAAATTCGGGAAATAATCAGTAGATAATTAATTCAGTATTGAATTCTACAAAGGGTTTTTGACAATAATTTTATCAACGTAACCCATAAAGAGCTGACTGGCTAATCTACAAGAAGAAAAAAGCTGATGAACGAAAGAAGCCGAAAATCCACATTTAAGTTCAAATTTGCAAGTTTGTTTGGTTTAGTCTCTTTGAATGTGAGAGATTAGGCTAAATAAATTGATCTAAAATTCAAATTTATGAAAGTGGGCGCCAATTTAAACGGCAGATGATAGTTCGAATTTAAGGAAGGATTGAATTACTGATTTCAAAAGGAAAAATGAAAATAGTCTCTAATTATGGATTTTGATTGGTGAAAATACCAAAGTCAGTAGCCTTTCTTTTGATTAAGAAATTTTTTTCTTAAATCTCATTTTAAGAAAAATTAAGAAGAAACGCAGACGTCTTAAAATTCTTTCTTTCAAAAGGTTTTGTTTATGAAAGATGAGGCTGATTTTGAAATGAAATTTCTCATTTAACGAAAGGGGTTTAATAATTAAGTTAGGATTGTTTATTTCAAGAAAAAAAAAATCTGTATTCTGTTAGAGTTTGATTTGAAGAGAGAGAGAGAGGAAAATAATTTTTTCGAGATGTTAACAGTTGGTAAAAAATGCAGATGAATATGTTTTTCTGTTTATAAATAGACAAATGATGGTTAATTATATGAACAACAAACTAACAGCGCTTGAAAAATATGGACATACATACATAATATTAAAAAGAGAATGAATATATAATAATTTGTTTAAAATAAATTCTTGTTCCTTTTACATTGAACAGCATTGTGAGACTCAAAAAAAATCTGATATTCATAATAATTTGTTTGTCAAGTTTGAGTTAAGGACTTGATAATGATGATAATAATAAATGAGAAATTTGTTTGAATTTGAATCACTTAATGTGAATATTTTTTTTCTTTGATTTCTGAAGCCCAAAGCATGAGGTTATTTTCCAACAAACACTTTGTGGGTTGAATGGTCTTTTGGATTTCTTCAGGAATTGCATCCATTTCATGATTGAGTTTGTAGAGAGTTTGTAAAATGACTTCGCAAGCCTTGAGTGTGTTCCGAGCGATTTTGTAATAAAAGACTGAATAATTGAGGCACAAATTCAGGTAAATCAAACTCTCGCAAGGAAGTTCAGCATTTGCGATTTGATGAGCGCTTTCATAAGCCTTGACTCCTTCCTGAAAGACTCTGTTAAAGTGGCCTTCGCCCTTTTTCAAGAATTCTGCACTGTATCTGTAGAAATCGCCCTTGATTTTTAAAAAGAAGACTCTGCCGTGGGCTGACTGGATGTTTGGAAGGACCTGTTGGTCAATAACGTCAACAATGTCAAGGCAGAAGTTGAGGAGATCCCTTTTCAGTCTCTTTGAGTAATCTCTCAAGAGGTTCTCGTCCTCTGCTGACAAGGCTTCATTCTTTCTGATGGCAACCAAATCAGCCAGGCCTTTGCGTTTTAAGTTGAAGAGCTCCTTTAAGGTCTCTTCAAAGGAGACGACTTCTTCAATGGTGGGTTCTCTGCTTTTATCAAGACAGTCAAGGAAGGTCTGGAGCTTAGCTTCGAGTTTTTCCATCTTGTAAGTTTGAAAATTAATGAATACAAGATGTAGAATTATGATAAAATCAGATGAATTCTGAATAAAAATTTATTTATAATTGCTTTGAGCGAGATAAAGCTTTAAATTCTCCGAAAAACAACAGATTTTTAGAAAATGATTAAATGGCAAGGAAAATTTAATTATAAAACCCAAAATTAGCTTTGAAAAACCACGTCACTTTAGTAGTTTTTCTGATTTGAGAAAGCGAATAGGGTTCAAAATTTATAAATTACACTGAAAGAAATAGGATCAGGTTTGAATGATGTGTATTTCAACTGTCTTCCGTTTGTCTTTCATTTTCGTGGTTTCAAAACCGAACGACTAAATTTAAAATCAGGAAAATTTTATGCCAAGGAAATTATCCATTTTTGCAAGGTTTTTCATATTAAGAACTTTCTAGATCTCACATTAATTTATCCCTAATTTGTAGCTTTATCAGCCGTATTCGAAGAAATATGATTGATACCTCTTGTTTGGAGAAATACTCAATGGAAATGAGTATAAGAAACCAGTCTTTGATAGAAAACCAGCACAGTTTAAACAAAAAATGGAAATGAATGCAGAACTTTGAAATTCAAAGTTCGAGTCCTAAAATAAGAAAAATGAAATCTAACAGAAAACTGTATCTTGTTTTCTTCTTTTTTCGGAATTAATCCTTTGAACCTCAATTTCAGGAAAACATTTTTCGTATCGGACTCCGAGTCAGAATGGAAAGATCTAAAAGTTGAAATAAATGACCTGTTAGATAAATTGTCTAACGGACGCATTTTAATTCGACCGTGGGATTTTTATAAATTAAAAAAAAACCAAGGAAAAATAAACCAAATTTAAAATTCTTGATAAAATTGTTGGAAAATCTGTTTTGTGTGATGTAATTGACTCTGGAAGCTATTAATTTGATTGCCAACTTTTTTTGAATTCTTGTCTGCTCTTGAAAATTCGAGAGTTCGAATCCTTTTGAGGAGTTGACAAGAGAGAGACAATCTTTAAGAGATTTATGGTTTTCTGAAAATAATTCAAAAAAAAAAAATCTTGATTTTTGGTTAACGCATTCAGATGTGAAAAAAACTTTCAAGATATCTCGAAAAGTTATAAATTCTTTCAAGGATAACGAAAAACCAAGGTTTTTCATCGAATAATTTTTTGGATCCACGAAATCAAAGATTATTTTCTTATCCCAGAAATTAATACTACCAGTCAATGACTAATAAAACCTCCTTCGCTTTAGCTTTTTCTCGATTCATTCTGAATCTGTTTCTTTCTTTGTTTGACCATCGTTCTCATTGAAAGATCTCTTGATTCTTTTTCTAGACTGAAGACAAGACTTTGAGATTGGGAAATAATTTCTATGGAAGAGGGTTTGAAAAAGAGGATACAATGATATCCAACCTTTAAAGAGAGAGGATGTTGAGGGTTTAGTTTTCTTTCCAAAGCTGAGAAAACAGAGATTGGAAGAAGCTGTTTTCTTCAAACATTTTTTTTTTGAAAACAGTTACATTTTTCAATCGATCAAACTTGGGTGTTGGATGAATAAGTAGTTTTTGTGTTTTATAATTGAATGAAAAGCCCAAATCAGGTTCTTACCTGAGCAGTTTTTTTAGGTTTAGTTCTTAATATTTCGGTGAATGTGGAGAGTCTTGGTTGCCTAACAAGTGTCTATATTATTTTTATAAATTTTAAAGAAGAGTTCAGTCGGGGATTGGGTAATATCACTCCTTTGGTCTTCAGTTTGGCACGCTGAAGGTTCTCAAATCTTGAATCTTCAACTTTTTAAACCTATTATGAAAAGGTATTAGCCTATAATATTGTAACTTTCAACCTGAAAGTTTAAAAAAACATTCAAGAAGCAAATCCATTTTCGAAAAATCCTGAGCCTTGTGTCAAGAAATCCGAATCGTCTTCGAAGGAAATAATGACAAGGAAGTAGTTTTATGGGGATTTTTAAAGGAAGAGTATCATCCAAATTAACATTCCATAAGGCTATCAATCTGAAGATGATCAAACGAAGGGTTTAATAAACCAACTTGATAATATTCCATAACTGAAATTCCTATAAGTTTAATTTAAATAATCTAACAGTTGTCGAAACAAAGAGAAGGTGGGTTTTTTATGATAGGATGGGTTTAATAAACTAAATCTGGATGTGAAAAGATGTGGATTTTGAGAAAAAATTTTGAAAATGTTCCATCAAAAATAACAAAACTGGGAGAGGAGTGTGAACAATTTCCAAAATTTTTTCTCTATTTATTGAGAAAACAACAAAATATTCAATTTTCAGTTAGATTAGTTGAGTCCGGAACGTTATAAAAGGTTGATAAATTCAGGATTTTTTTTCTTGTGAAAATGCTTTCAACTAAATTATTTGTGTGAGATTACAAAACTGGAACAGATGTTCAAAAGAAAAAAAAAAACTGAAATCTCCTTTTTTATTTTAGAGGAACCAGCTTGTTTCAATCAAGTCTTTAGGAATGAAAGCAAAGTATAAATTTATTAATAGGCAAACGTCCGTTAATATTATTAGGATTTTTGAATTGTCAGAGATAAGGCGTTTGCTTACAAAGATAGTCTCGCATTGGACCATGACTATTCAAAGATTTTGAAGTTGAAAGGAAAATCTTCCATTTTTCACCTTAAGGAAGTTTATTTCAAGTCTTTGGAAATAGAGAGGTTCAAGAATGTAAGCTGCTAAATCTAATTCATCCTAAGGGTATAAAAATTTCCAAAGTTTGAAAAAAGACAATGAGAAAATTCAAAAAATATGAGGTTGAGTGAAAGGTTCATGTTTGATATGAAGTATGTTTCCGATTGTGAAAAACGAGGCTTAGAAGGAACTTTTGGAATGAAGGTAAATAGTTTTACATTCTAATTGTGTAACGATCATCTCGAGTTTTTATCTATTTGTGCGCGTAGACGGTTAAACTTGTTCAAACAATGGTAATCTGGATTCAAGTTTTGCTTTTAAAAAGAATTTTTCAAAGGTCGTTATGAAGAGTGCATGCTATCTGTAATAAGTAGCTTTATTAAAATTTTGTTTGAATTAGAGTCGAAATTAATGAAAACAGAATTGACTGTTTTGAAGAAAAGAGAATAGTTCTGAGGGTTGAAGAGGCTAGCAAACCTTTGAGATTGAGAGTTTCTTTCAAACTTTTCTTTCAAGGACAAATTTCAAGATCAAAGGAATTGGAAACACCCTCGAGATCTCTCTTTGGTTTGAGGGTTTGAAACTAACTAGATTTTTGAATAAACAATCAATTCAAATTCAAAATAGGATTGTCCCATTATGGGACAAAGTTTGTCAAACTTCTGAAAGAAATCAGTAGGCTTCTGAAGAAAAAGAACTTTTTGGACTTACTTTTTGAGAAAGGAAGTTGGACTTGTTCAGAAGCTTCCGTCTTTGGACTAAACGAAAACTTTACTATAAAATATGGTGATTAGTAAAGCCTCTATGAATAGTATAGTGAATATGTATAAAACAGCCTAGAGCTGAGCATCCAGTAGGAGATGAGTTGGGGGAAGGAATACCTTACAAAAAAAACTTTACTATAAAATTTATAATAATCTGTTATTTTTCAATACAAAGTAAAGTTTGATATTGAGCTGAGCCTTTGCTTCCAACCTCAAAATTTGAAAAATGAGCTTGAAAAAGATTCCGGAAATTCCTTTTCAAAATAGAACCTTTCAATTTCGAGGGGAGAGCTCCAGTTAAAGTTATATCGACATCTAATCTGTTATAAGAAGCTGAAAGTTAGGTTTAATCGATTGTTGAATCGTAACAGAATTTGCCGCACCAAGTGAAATGAAGTTGATTGAAAGGGAAATTTTAGGCCTTTTCAAGAAAAAGAAAAGGTAAATCCTTGGCTCAATTGATTTTCTTTTTGGGGAAAGAAATAAAACAAAATTTAACGAATTCTCCAAAGAAAATTAAAAAGCAGATTTTTTCTCATTTTCCTTGAAATATTTTTTTTGCCTGAGTTGTGTATTTGGTTGGAGGACAAAGAAAGCCAAAGCTTTGAGTCATATTCATTTTTCCTAGATATATAATATATCTAATAAAATTCTCCTCCAAATAAAAATTCTGGAATACTTCCTGTTGAAAATTTCTTTCCTTTAAAAAAGTAAAACTTCAAATATTGAAAAAATATTTTGACAAACTTTTCATTAACAAATTTTTTTTTTATCTGATTCTCTAGAAAATTGAAATTTTGAGAGATGAAGAAGTGTCAAAGGGTCAAGAGTTTTATATGAAAGAAAATATCATATAAACTTCAAGAAACTTTTGAATTATGCAGGGACGAAAAAATGAAACTCTGATTTAACTGATGAAGCTTTTGCTTAGAATACAATATCTTGATAGGTTTCATGAGGTTTATATTCAAAAGCCCATGGATTCCTAATAGATTATTTTCAATTAAAAAATACTCTCTTGATAAAAATTTACTCCTTTAAAAATGCTTCAATTGATTGCTTAATATTCAAATTTGGATAAACATGATCAGCACTAATGGGCTCTCTTAATAGAGGTGAGATGATAAACAAATAAGTCGAAGAAAAACCTTGTGATCGGATCCAAATGTCCACTCTTTTTCAAGTGTTCCAGAAGTGCACTACGTTCATAAGTCAGTCCAGACTGTATCGTCACAGGATCATCCATCAATTGCTAAAATTATCATAAGATTGTTAACGATCATCTTTATTTACTCCACTGAGTTTGCAATTCATATACTCTGGGATCTCAAATTTAAAAAGAGCATGTGGGTTTCCAATCAAATCAATAATCTAATCAAAATTTAATCCCGATCTGAAAGACTTGAAAATAAATTACGTCTTCTAATTTTTTCTTTTTCTGTTCTGGCGTAAGCCCTGCTTCTCTTTCAAGAAGTTCCTAGTTTATTTAAGGCGGAGTATCTAACAGAGTATCATACTTGAAGATAATTGAGAAGTTCGATTTTCTTTTCTCTTTTGATTTCATCTTCTTTGTACCACTTAAGTTTTTTAATCTTGAGGATATTTTTATTCAAATCTTTCTCGAATGTTTGCTTCTTTTGCCCAGCACAGAGTGTCAAAGCTGAGAAAATTTTAAGAAGAGTTTCTCAAAATGTTTCAAAAACCTTTTGTTATTCTACTAAGCGCAGTGTTGATTTTCTCAAGCCCAGGTTCTGCCTTTCCAAGTTCAGCCAGCATTTGACCGCAAATCAAATGTGCTTTAATATTTGTATCATCAAGTTCAATCGCATATTTCGCATCATCATAAGCCTATTGGTTTTGAGGAAAGTTCACCAAAATCGACTACTTTTTTGAATTCTTTTATTTGTTTGTAACAACGTGCTCTATTTGAGAAGAAAACAGTTTCTGTGTCATTAATTTCCTAAAAGAGCTGAATTGGCTATTTTCTTTAGATAGAAAACTCACAATTGCCTTGGTATAACTTTCAATAGCTTCTTTATATTGGCCTTTGAGGTATTGGTCATTTCCAATCTTTTTGTAATAATGACCGGAGCTTGGATTGTTTTCCGCTTCAGCAAGGTCTGGATTTTTGTTCATCTAGTTTTTGGGGTTTTTTCAAAAAGATTTTGAAATAATAAAGTTTATTTTGGGTTGCCTTCGCCTAATTTTTGCTTGATTACATTCGAATTCTCTAGAAAAAAATAAAACCGAGGCAATGAAATTCCTTTTTGGTTGGAAAACTTTTCGGAAGATTTTCTATGAAAAAAATCTTTGGAATTTTCTTCCATCGTGAGTTTGAAGAATTTTTTTTTCAACTTTTTTTTCTTTTTGCTTCATTTCTCAGAGAATCATTGTTTTACGAGAGTGGAGGCACTCATGATAATAGTGCTAGTTTTTTCTCCTATGGGAGTTCCGGTAGGCTTAAAAATTCCTTTTAGGATTTTCTTCGAATTTTTCCAAACAAAATTTTTCTGAAATTTCTTTTTCAGAAAATTTTTTCTTAAGAAGAAAATCCTTTTTTTGTCAGAGGTTTTTTGAAATAAACTGTTTTTGTCGATAATTCTGGCGACATAAAGAACATTACTAAAATAAAAATCCCAAATGGAAAAGATTTTATCTAAAAATTTGAAATTAAATGCCTTTCTTTTTTTTGCTCCCAAAAATTCTGGTTTTTTTTTTCCCCACTGGACTTTACCGAAAATCCATAGAGCCATCTACCGGATTGCCAAGGGTTGTGCGACAGCACTGCATGAGAATCTGATTGGTTTCAAAAGTTTTTTAATAATTTTTCTTGAGATTGCAAGAAATTTCAAAGAAATTGAAGATGGCAAAAGAAAACAAGATTCTGACTCTTTTGGGTAGTATTTTGGCCAAATTATAAACCGAGTACCATTGAAGAAATTTATCAGAAAATATTTACCAGGACAGGATTAGATTTTAGCTCATACTAATAACAAGTGTTCTTAATTCAAAACAAACACACTAATCACATTACAAAAGATATAAAAACATTAATTTCAAATTATTAGATATGGAAAACGTAGAGTTATCTCCAATTGAGACATTCATTCAAAATCAGAAAAGTCTATTGACTCTTGAAAAAGATGCGGAAATTGAACAACACAAGAAAGTCTTGGAAACTTACTCAATCAGTGAACTTGAGCAAGCAGGAATATGTTTAACAAAACTCGTGGTTGACACCGTAAAGACGGGTTTATATGACAAAGTTTTGTACACAATGCAAGCATCCAACTATGATAAAGCAGCAGTATCAGCCAATGAGTCTTTGAAGAACAAGTTGACTGAGAAATTTGCTCGCCATAGATTTTCTCCTGGTGATGTGGTCGGTCTTTATGAGTTTTTCGAGAATAAGAGTCCAGATTTTAACTCTAAGCCTGATATGCAAGGTGTTGTCTACAGAGTGAAGGAGTTTAAGATCGTTGTGAGTGTAAACAATCCACCTGAGGACCCATATTTTGAAAAGAAGATGTTTTACATGGTTTTAATGACTAACGAGGTGACTTATAACCGTTACATTAAAGCCCTTGATAAGCTAATGAAAGTCAAAGATTCACAAGAGATGCATTCTGAGCATCTTTTGAAAGTACTACTTGCGAATATGGATCCCAATTCCGAGAATCCCTACCTCAAGAGACCTGATCTGGATAATTTGACAGCGAAGGACGTTTACTTTAAAGATGCATCCTTGAATCAAGATCAAAAGGATGCTGTCATCAAAGCATTGGCAGCCAAATCTTTATTCATGATCCATGGTCCACCAGGAACAGGAAAAACCAAAACTGTTTGCGAGTTTATTAACCAGTGTGTGCAAAGAAAACTCAAGGTATTAGCTTGTGCTGCTTCAAATATCGCAGTGGATAATATCGTTGAAAGGTTGCAGGCAAAAAGCATCAAATGCTGCCGTTTGGGCCATCCTGCAAGAGTTTTACCCACTGTTCTTGAAGCGACTTTGGACAGTCTTGTGAGCAAGGATGAATCTAGAAAAGATTTACGTAATAATAAGAGAGAGATTAACTCACTTATGAAGCAGCTTTCAAAAACTCAAGATAGAGAGAGTAGAAAGACAATTCGAAGAACAGTAGCTGAGAGAGAAAAGGAGATAAGAACACTCGAACGAGGAGCAGTTATGGATACCTTGGCTTCTGCCAGTGTGATTTGTTGTACAAATACAGGAGCTGGAGACCGTTCCCTTGAGGATTATATTCAGAAGTTAACTGGAAAGGCCTTTGATGTTGTAGTAATTGATGAATGCGCTCAGGCATTGGAAGTTTCTTGCTGGATTCCTTTGGTTTATGGTAAGAAGGTCGTATTGGCAGGTGATCATTTGCAATTGCCACCTACTATCAAGAGCAAGGAGGCTGATAAACAGGGTTTGGGTGTGACCTTGTTTGATAGAATGATGAAGAAATATGAGCAAAGCAACTCACAATTGTTGAGAACTCAATACAGAATGAATAAAATGATTATGGAGTGGTCAAGTAAAGAAGTTTATAATGGCAAATTGCTGGCAGATGAGAGTGTAGCAAATCATAATTTGTTGGACTTGAGAGGAAAACCTGAGGCAAATGCTGATACCCCAATTTTGATGATGATCGACACTTCAGGATGTCAAATGGGAGAGTGTGTGAATTCGGATGAAGGTCAGTCTAAATTTAACGTCGGTGAAGCTGATCTTGTGAGAGTCTTGATAAAAGAATTGATGGATGAGTATCAATTAAAAACTTCAGATATTGGTATTATTACGCCATATAATGCGCAAGTTGACTTTATTCGGCAGGAGTTGCAAAAGGATTCTATTTATAAGGGAATAGAATGTTCGACTGTGGATGGTTTCCAAGGAAGAGAAAAAGAAGTGATTGTGATCAGTATGGTTAGATCAAATCCAAAAGGAAACATTGGTTTCTTGGGAGAATTTAGAAGAATGAATGTCGCTGTTACACGTGCCAAAAGATTTGTGGCAATTGTTTGTGATGCAGATACGGTAAAGCACGATCCATTCTTGAAGAAGTTGATTGAATACTTTGAAGCTAATGCTGATATTAGAACCGCAACAGAATTCCAATCTGATAAAAGCGTGAGATTTGGTGAAGGATTTATCGCTAAAGACCAAGCCGGTGGCGGAGCTGGTACTGGTACAAAAGTGGAGAAAGAGAAGCAAGGGGAAGGAAAGAAAAAGAAGAATAAGAAAAAGAAGGTACCTAATGAGACTGAGGAGAAGAAAGAACCTGAAGTTGAAAATAAGGCATTTGTTCAACAGCCATCAAAGAAATTTGTTGAAAGGCCAACTTTGAAGCAGATTATGCAGAGAATTGATGACTTTATAAATAATGTCAATCAAAAAGAATTGGGACTCCCTGCTTCATTGGATAATATTGAGAGAAAGGAAGTTCATAGTTATGCTGAATTAAAAAAATTAATCCATGAGAGTGTTGGTGAAGGTGAACAAAGACACATCGTCTTAAGAAAAAGACCACAACCAGCGGTTAAAGAACCAGAAGAGAAGAAGACAGTCGTTGAAGAAAACAAAGTTCAATCCCAACCTCAACCTCAAAAAGAGACTGCTCCAAAACCAACAAATACAAATGCAGCTCAAAATGCAAAGAAGGAGCAGAAGAAGAAAGAAAAGGCAAAAGGTAAGAAGGAGGAGGAGATGGATGATGATGCTTTCCTTGATTCATTGATAGAGGGAAATAAGCATTGTCATTATCTGATCAAGACAGATACGTACTGTCCAAATAATATTACAACTCTTGGAGTGGTTTGTAAATTCTGTGGTTACAAATTCTGTACAAAGCATTCACTGGCTGAAAATCATGGATGTGGAGATGCAGCCTCAATCCAAGCAAAAGCTCAGTTTAAGGATCAATTTTATCGTTCGATTGGCGTTGATATCCCAAAACCATTAAAGAAAGATGAAGAAGATTATTTGAGAAAAAGACTTCAAGATAAAATTCAAAATCAAACAACTGGTCGAGGTGTTAAAACTACTCAAGATAAGAATAAAAAAGCTGGTAAAAAATAATTGTTTATGAGAATAAAACTGTATACATTACTATCAAAAACTGAATTTGAGATATAAACATCATCATTATCATTAAGCATCTTGGGTTAGTTTATTACATTTCCAATCACCAAAAATAATATCACCACAATATTTATACAGAGTCCCGGTTCCACACATTTGATCATTTACAAAGTTTCCAACGTACTTATCTTGATTTAAAAAAATGAGAGTTCCGAAGCCATGTTTTCTTCCTTCAGCAAAACTTCCTTCATACCGAGTCCAGCTGACTTCAAAATCGCCAAATCCTTCCTTTATTTCTAAAGGTTTTTGGCTTGGTAAGACAAGAGTATTCACTAGGATGCCAGTACCATGATAAACATCATTTTCCCAGTCTCCATTATATTCTTCTTCCCCCGTGGAAAGAGTTAAAATACCATATCCACTTCTTTTGTCACCTCTCCATTCTCCAGAATATTTACTGCCATTGGGGTAAAGCATTTCTCCAGCTCCATTTTTAGAATTTCCCAGTTTGTCTCCTATGAAGCTTGCCCCATCACAATAGAGCTCCTTAACATGAAGAAGTTTTGATTCTGAAAGGCTTTTATTTGGGGAAGCAAGAGGCTCTTCTCTTGAAGGACTAAACGTGACTTGCTTGTGACTTTTTCTTTGTTCACGAGGGGGACTGTCACTTTGAATTTGAGGGGAGTTATTGTCGAGACGATCAGAAGAAAAAGAAATATTTTGGGAGGACTTTTTCAAGTTGGATTTTTTATCAAAGGAACTCTTCATCATCTTTGAGCCTTCTATATCATCAGCTTGCATTCTTAATAAATGAGACAATCTGAGTTCTCCTTGAGATTTTGCCAACACCTCCTGAGATTGTTCTGATATTTGTGATCTTCTGAGGATTAAGTCCTTGGTTTCTTTCTCAGCTTTTTCGATCATTCTGTTTTGTGTGGCAAGAGGAGAAATATTGCTAAAATCTGGCAATTTGTTTTCATTCCTTGCTGATAAATATCTTTCACTTGGAATATGTGAGATATGGAACGAACTATCTTCCAAAGTTGGAAGAGGAGCTATTTTGAAATGGTCAGTAGTGGATTTGTATGGACTATTCCTCAGAGTTTCCTTTGAATGGAAAGTTGGTGGCTCTATGGTGTATCCATTTTGTTGAGGAAGAACAAGATTAGGAATATTATGGAATTTGTTCTGAAGGTTGTAATCGAAATTCGAAGGAGAGGAGATTCCCAAAGCTCTATCTACTCTTTGAAGAATCTCACAATGTTGAGGAGACATAACTTTGGTAAGGCTTGGTTGACTATTTGATGTTGATATCTGGATTTTCTCTTGAGATCTGAAAGAGGATTTTCCCAGGATTTCATCAGCTTTTGCCAATAAACGTTGGCGGTTGGTCTTATCTTCTATTGCATGTGATCGGATGATGTTCCTTATTTTTTCAGGAGAATGAGGTTTGCGGTCTACAAAATTTACTTGATTTGTAAAACTTGAAGTTGCCATTGAGAACTTTGGAGTTGCTTCATAATTCGGACTAAAAAATGATGGCTGATAAGAGAAATGCCCTGACATGGCGGAGGAGTTGGAGTCGAAAATAAAGCTGTAAAGAAGTTTTATATTTATAAAATTCACCCTCAAAAAATCTTGAATCAATCAACCTTTAAAAATATAACGAACAATTCAAAATCCTTGATGTGGAGAAATGCAGGTTTTTTCCTCCTGGGGAAAAAAGTTGGAGAGGATATAGGTTGTTTGAAATAAGGTTTCTCGTTGCCAAACCCTTGAAAGTGAAAATAAAAGCTATTTCCTCCTTGGATAAGGTAACTTGATTGGGGAGGTAATGTAATTTAATAAAACCATTGAACCTTGATTCCAAATTAAAGCAAAAAAATAATGGAGAAATCAAAGACAAGGTCTTTTTATCGATTGAGGAAAGCTCCGGAGTTGTTGATCGACGAACCAGGGAGCATGCAGAGTATTCTTCCATTAGTATCACCTGGAAAAAGAATCACTGATCGGCCGGAAGAAGTTTCCACAGATAATTATCGATCGCTTCCAAAAGCGGCAAGACAGCTCCAAAGCTTCCTCAATCAGAAAACGTTATATTCTCCACCAGCTATTTCCCATCATATTAAGCTTGGGGGGAAGCCTGGACCTTCTTATGGACAGAGCTTTATCAAACCCCCTAAAGCAGGCGCTAATAATATCTCTTTTAATAAGCCTAATTCATTGAATGTGAGTGTGACTGTCAGGAGAAGTTCTCAAGTTGGAGTGGTTTCTCAGCATAACTCAATCCATGAAGATAATCAAGAATTCAGCCCAGAAAAAGAAGAGAAGAATGAAAAGCAGGATATTTTAAGTCCAAATTTTTTCTCAAGATTGACCAGCTGTTTAACACCTCTGCCAGGACAGAGATCAACAAGAACGGTTCTCTTTGGAAAGAAGCCAAAACGTATATCTCTCAAGAATGCGAAAAGGATCCTGAATCTCTTAGCAGAAACATTAAAGCCGACAAAAAGCGCGAAGATTGATGAAAAGGCAACAAGGGTGAAAAAATATCACCAGTCATTGAGTGAGCTTGATGAAGCACCTGCAAGATTAGCAAAATTCAGAGTGAGTATAGATGAGTCAATTCAGCTCTGTGAAAAAGCTATAGAAGAGAGAAATACTCGAATCGGCATTGATGGTCAGATGAAGAAGATGATTGATACTGCTTATAAGGCTTTTAACTATGAGCTAATTTTGTACTTCACCTACACTCAGGCGAAGATCTTTATGGCTCGATGTGACTTTAAGCATGCTATAAATGAGTTTAAGCATTTTAAGGACTTGTGTACAACGTATGATCTGTTTACAAGAAAATTGGAGGCATATAAACAGCTTGGAAAATGTTATCAGGGACTAAAAATGTACAAGACTGCCATAATTTATTTTTCGAAATTCCTTTATATGGCTTGGTATATCGACTCAACTAAATACGAATTGTTGGCATATGATCATATTGGAATGCAATATTTCTATTTGGGAAGGCTTGAATTAGCAGAACATTTCCACAACAGAATGGTGTCAGGGAAACTTGAGCCAAAGAGTTCAAGAATACGACAGATTGGGGTCTTGAAGATTAAGCAGACAGACCCTAATTATATTTCTCAAGGAAATGCGAGATTAAGTGATTTGGATTTTGATCTAGATCTTGATCTCCAATGGGTGCAGAAGAAAAAGGCAGTTATTGAAGTTGACGATGAATTTGGTGAGGTTTCTGGTCGAGATGATGGATTTGAGCCGCCACTACCAAACTTTGAGGAAGAAAATGACTTACGGGGTGATCGATTTAGAAAAACAAGAACTGGGCCAGCATCAAAGAGCACCTCGACAATTAAAACAATTCCTGGATTTGCGAAAGCGAGGGTTCAGCTTATTCGAAAGAATGAAGAGAAAGGCAGAAAACGGTATCATAATGTGAATAGAAGCCAGAACGATGATTCCCCAGTCAGAGATATCGGCTTTGAAAAATCGCATTTCAGAACAAGCTCAACTTCAGCTTTGAGTCAAAAGTTGAATGAGCAAGTTCTGATGTCTCATCTGTCAAGAAATAGAGGCTTAAAGAATTTTTCTTCTCAAGGAGTCGCGAATATGGCATTTCTCTTGAGTGAGTATGATGGGTATAATGATGATCTTGATGCAAAATCCTCAGATGAAATCAAAAGGATTTTGGAAAAAGTGAAACTCAACTTATTAGCAATAAAACAACGATTAATGAAGTAAATGTGTGAACTTGTATTTTATTTATGATGACAAATAGAAGTGTAAATTTTTGGAATTTTTTGTATTCATTCTATGCATACCTCATGAAGAAAGAAAAGAAGTCTTCTTCGATGATTATTTTGAAATATTTCTTCTGAAAAACAATTTGACTGGCTGGTATGGAGGTGACAAAATTTTCCGAGCTCCAAAAACTTATTTTGGGCCAATGGAAAAATATAAGATAATATCCTCAAATTCTTTCATTCCAAGTTTTGTTGAAAAATTCAATGTATGGAAGATATGTATTTTTTTGTAAAAATCTCCGGATCTCTTTTTTCTCTGAATGTGACCTATTTAGTTTTTCAAAGCCTGGTTTTCTGGAACCTTTTTTGAGTGAGACAAAATTGCTGATTTTATCCTCTCAGTATCCACCTTAAAATTTGATTTGATCGAAGGTTCTTTTGACAGTTTTGTTTTTCCATCAAGATTATTAAATACATTCGAACTGATTCAATTAATCGTCTTTTTCTAGCTTCCTTAATGTTATATCATGAAACGAATACACCTCATGTGGAGGCTTTGAACATGAAGGTTTGAAGTTTTCTTTCTAATTGAATGTTGTTTATTCTCAAACAACCGGCAAAATGCTCTTTAGCTAGATCTTAGAGGATTTAATGAGGAAATCTGTCAATTAAAAAATATACGAAAAACAGCGTTCAGAATGTTCTTTATGAAGTACATAATTCAGTTATTTCAAATTTTAAACAGGAAATTATCTATATTGCAAATCATCGGCAGGAGCAGCAAAATACCACACTTTCTCTGGCTGAATGAAAAACATCTTTCTTATTTTCATACTCTGCTTGGTTTCCGAGCTTCAAACTGTGAATCCATCTCCTGAGAGAGAAAGGCCCATCTTGAAAAACGAAGAAATCAGCTTTGAAATCAGTAGTTACAACACTTCGATTGTTCTCGAGCAAGTCAAGATCCCAAAAACTATGAAAGTGTACTTTCTCCTGTCAAATTCAGCAGCAGATATAAATTGGGAGGCTCTGACTGGATATAGCTTAAGCCCTGGAGGTTTTGATAAGGGAGTCGTTTTGGATGGATTAGAAAAAAATCAGATGATCAGCTTTGAAAAGCTACAAACACATACGAGCTATTGTCTTTACTATTTTTCTGAAGATAAAGAAACACAGCAAAGGACAGAGGTGATGGTCTATGAAATAGAGACAAAATCTAGTTCAACGAAGAGTCAAGAAGAAAACAAAAGTAATTTACTCATCAAAAGTCGTTTTTTTGCAGAAGAAGTTTTCGATTCTGAGTTCTTGAAGACGGTGGCTTCGGTGTGTATTCCTGGTTTTGTGATTTGTTTGATTTCTCTGTTCCTTCAAAAAATGGATCGAGTTCCTGACGAATGTTTTTCTTTCGATAAAAATTATTCCCAACAAGAAATAAACAAGAATGAAGATGATTCGAGACATGTAAGGAAAGTTGAGTGAATTTTGCTAACAACATAATAGGAGATACCAAAGATTTTGAAAGTTAAATCAAGGAGTTTCTTTAAGCTCCTTGAAAAATGTGAAGTCACTGGAAGACAAGAAGAAAAAAACTTGGTCAGTTCAAATGCAATTATTGAGACTGAGAATCAGGAGCTTGAAGAGAGAAGGCTTTGTGGGATTTGTTGTCAAAGATCAAGAGAAATTATTTTCCTAAGTTGTGGGCATGTTTATTGCTGTTATGTGTGCTCTTTCAGTCTGAATGTTTGTCCTATTGATCAAAAGCCGATTTCTACGAGTCTCAAGTTTTCGATGTCGATGAA
>Ga0182738_1001334_pt1 | contig 31064 bp, 12 predicted proteins | sample eDN5th30CBELigMG_FD_128876 | JGI IMG/M metagenome (GOLD analysis project Ga0182738, IMG submission 128876) | Enriched Miracle-Growth compost microbial communities from Emeryville, California, USA - eDNA 5th pass 30_C BE-Lig MG (version 2)... ...
ACAAAATGTGAACCTACAAAAAAAATTTAAAAAAAGGAAATATAAAAAACTTTGATTAAAAAATATCAAAAAAATTTTTGTAAATTATTTTTTTTTAAAAAAAAAAAAGAGAAACTCAAATTTCTCAAGAAATCTTGAAATTCTTCTCCTCAAAATCAACTTGAAACCAAAAGTTAAATTTTTTGCCATTGAACTATTCCTTATTTCCCTCATCACTTTGAAAGGAATTATTTGAATCTTTTTTTAGGAACAAAAATATCATAAAAGTCTGAAAGATGGTCCCAAAAACTTTTCTTATCATTTTTCACCAAAACCAAGCGTTTTTCAGGGTACAATTCGATGAGGTTATCACATCCTCAAATTGACATCATGTGAATAATTACATAATATTTGAAGGAAATTGTGTTCAATTAAATAAAAGAAAATCACCGAAGCTGATTTCAGCAAATATTTGAGCAAAAGGAATAATTTCAAAGGACAACCTTCTACGTATTTAATGTTTAATCTTTTACTAAAAAAAATGTGAAATACAGAAAAATTTTGTGTTTATTGCTATTTATTTTCCTGATAGGAAAAACTTTTTTCTTTTACTTTATGCATCTTTGAAAGAAAATATCTTGCTTGTTTTTCAGAGTTTGATTTGAATTTTACCTCTTGGCCGCTTATTTGTTAAAAATCGAACGTTGACAAGAAAGAGATGGAGAAAATAAGGAAAAGGAAAATTGCAAATATTGATAAAATAGATGAATGATAAAAAATAAGTTTTTGAAGCAAAGTTAAAAAAGCAAGGCCGATGCCAATTTTTACTAAATAAAGCACTCCTAAATTTAGTCAGAAAATTCGTATCGAAGTTCTTCTATTATTTGAACCAAAAAAAATCTCTGAAATCCCAACCTACATATCAACCCTCTTTTATTTTGTTTTAACTTCTTTCAAGTTTCTTTTAATAATTTTTTGGCATAATACAAAAAGTTTTGATTTCTTTTATATGAGATTAATTTAGATTTTCTTTTGACTCTTTTGTACAAGAAAATTTTTTCTTGGCAAAAAATCTCTCTGCCGTCGAAAGACTAACAAGAAATCTTTTGAAAATAAAGAAAATATTTTCCCTTTACATTGTTTTCTTTGAGTCCCGAGCAATAACAAAACCAATAATGATTATTATTCTTCGAATAGAGAATTAATCCAAGGTTTAAAACCAACTTTTTAAAAAATACGCAACAAACTAAGGAAGAAAATCATCAATGTCTGACGAACTAAAGCAAGAATTGGAGTATTATAAGAAGCAATTCGAAATTGCCCAAAAAGAAAAAGACGCTATAAAACAAGAAACTCAAGATCTTCGAAAAGAGCTCAAAGAGATGAAAGAAGTTGTCAAAAAAATTGTCATTCCAAAAAAAGGAGTCGACATAAAATCTTCAGAGAATAGCCTTAATGATAAAGACATGGTAAATCTTTTAGATTTCCAAAGGAAAAGACTTGATGAACTGGAGAAAACATCTGAAGATTTAAAGAAAAATTACGAAAAGCTGCTATTTGAGAAACAAAAAGAAGGAGAAGTCGGCAAGCCAGCTTCAATAGTATTAGCAGAGAAAAACTACAGCGCTGAGGTTCATTTAGAAAAGGCAAATGATAAGCTCGCGATGCTAGAAGCGAAATTCAAGGAAATGACTTCAGGATTTACAAGAGAAGTGGCTGGTTTAAAGAATAAATTGGGTGAAGGATATGATTCAGAGGCTCCTCGTCAGGAAGAAAAGAAAGAGTTTTTGATTAGGAGTGCAAGTGTGAGCGCGTATTTGAAGAGAGAACCTAAATTGGAGCCGATAAATGGAGAGAAAAATAATATATTTAGGGCTAATCCTTTAATTAGAGGAAGTACTCCTAAGCTGGAAAGCTTGCTAAATTTAAGTGTAAAGGAAGATCAAGGCAATATGTTTACAAATAGAAAAAGAGTTATCAGTCGGCAAAATGTGTAAGATTGGGGAAATTGTCGAGGAACTTACTAAACTTTAAATAAAAGAAGATCTTTTGTTTGTTGTTTGTCGTTGTTGACTTTTATTTTTTATAATTTTTTTTTATTTATGTTTGTTTGATAAAAATGCTATGTGTGTGAGTGAATATGAACTTGAAAAAAGATTCAAATTTTAATTGAAAATTTGTCTGGTTTGCAATAGTTAGAATCAGGCAAAAGATCCCTTTTTGGAATGCAAAAACCAAGAGAAGTTTTCTCTTGAAAAGTATGAAAATCGGCTAGCCGATTATGGAGAGAGAGAGAGAGAGAGAGCAATTCTATTGTATTTGAAGACTTCTTAATAAAAGCATTGATGACCTCAAGTAGAAGGACTTTGAATGAAGTGATCTCTATAAAGATGAGAGGATCATTTTGAATCAGTTTTCCAATTAAAATAACCCCAAAATTTTTTTTATTGATCAAGTGTTGACTTAATTCCAACAAAAATTGAAAATGATTGATCTCTTAGAAAGTGTCAGGAGAAGGTGCTGGATTCTCTGACACTAAATTCAAATTTCAAAGAAATCTATTGTGAGATCAGAAAGAAACTTGGATTTTTGGTATTTTCTTTGGTAAGAATTTATAACTTTATTTTTAGAATCTCTAGAGGAATTCTGGTCGGCTTGATTCTTACTCCGTTAAAATTACCGTCTTTAGGGAGTTCTCACAACTTCTTTTCAGGAGACCTGTCTCTTATTTTGCCAGTCTTCATGATTTGAATTCAAAAATGATTGCTTTTTTTTTCTGTTAATGTAATGTCAGAAATTGACTTCTTCGAGCGTTACGTCCAGCCGTTAGTCAAATCGATAAAATAAAACTTTCCTGGGATCCCCTCTAATCTGAGATGAAAAGTTGCTTAACTCTCTTCTATCGAATTATGGTCCAGTTTCTGCTCTCCTCTTTGTAATATTGAAAGAGATTCCTCTCCATTAAAGAATATATTAAACCCTTTTTATCAAGCTAAAAAAACTTCTGAAGAAGCCAGTTTTGAAGCTCCAGTTTGTTTGGTTTTTCAAATGAGTTTTCTTATGATCAGCGAGTTGATTTTGGAAGGGAAAGTACTGGAGTTGATGGATGAGTTTGCAAGAAAAATTAGTCTCATTCGTTAGTTTATTTAAAATATTAATGTGAATCCAACTCCCTCAGCAGTTAAAAAACCAAAACTCAAGGAGATCGTTGATTCTATTTCTCAAATTCTCATCGACAAACTGGCTTCCAGCCTCAACAAGTTTTGTTTAAAACAAAGGTTTGATTAAAAAAATAAGGGGTCAAAGTGCGCTTGCTGAGTAGTTTTTCATGCACAGAAAAAATTAATTAAAAGTTTAATAATTCAAATTAAAACCCCTGAAAAGAGGGGTGATGACTTCACGTGATACGCACAATAATTTTTATAAAGCACGCAAGATCCTTCAGTTTAAACACATCTTAAACCATCAAAATATGAAATATATCTGAAATAGGGAGGACCACAATACGGGGGTGTTTCCACCTCCCTTTTCGAAAAATCAGTTATGATGTAGTCTATTGATTCACTAAAATTAGTACAAATCCAAGCTACAAGACATTAATCATTTTACTATATTCTTCTCTTCTTTTACTTAATTTAGCCAATTAAAAACCTCAACTGTCATCATCAACTCATCGTTCTTCTTGAACAATCCATCGTGATTGCAAAAGTTTATCCCTGATGATTATTTTTCATTTATCATGATGCTTACTTGATGAATTTCCCAGGGGTCAAATGAAGGCTTCCATTGAGATCTAAAGGCATTATAAAAAAATCAATTAACCAATTGAGAGCGAGTGATTTTGCTCAAGGAATTAAAAATTAATCAACAAGCAAGTTATTAATATTAGTGAGATTACTATGGCTTTCGTTAGGTCTTGTAAAGATCAAAAGATGATTGGTGAAGCCAACATGAGCCGAAATGGGCATGAACCAAAGGAAGCAAGGTTTTTTAAAGGTCCGAAAAGTAACAATAAACCCTGAGACAAAAGAGATTATTTGAGGTTTTAATTGAAAAGTAAGAGAGCAAAGAAACAACAAGGGACCCCAGAGCAGTTTATGAATTGAAATGAATAATTAGAAACAGAGCACAGTTATACTATTTTTGCAGAGATTACTAAAATTAGAATCCAAAAGATCACCATATTTATAACTTCTTGATCGATTCGATTATTAATTATTTAACTTTTTTTTTAATCTTTACAAAAACCCCATACTTTTCGGACCCAGTTTATGCCTTCTAACAAAGTCTCAAACGCCACTTCTGACAAGCAGGAGTACATGGGCGAACCCGTTGACGACACCTTAGCTAACGGACCCATGGAAAACAGAAGCTGCACAGATGTCTTGTGCTGTTTATTCTTCATCGCCTTCCTCGGAGGTATGATTGCCATTGCAGGTTACTCCATCTCCAAGGGTGACCCCAATCTCATCGGACGTGGTTACGATCAAGATGGTAAGAGGTTTTTCCTGATATAGTTGTCTCATTGACTAGGTAAAATCTGCGGTATTGATGATGGTTACACTGACTATCCCTATCTTTACTTTGCTGTCCCCACGACCAAGTTTTTGAGTAGCACCATTTGTGTCAAGACCTGCCCAATCACAAATGATGGAGCCTCAATTGACTGTAAGACCAACACCCATCACGCTACCTGCGCCAGAACCCAGACTGCTATCAACATCGCCAGTGCTGATGCTGATGATATCTTTGTTTACTCTTCCTTTGAATGTAATAAGCATTATAAATAAATGACCCTTAATTTGAATGTAGTCGTTGGTAGATACTGTCTCCCCAGCGCTGCTGCCACTATTGCTGCTGACGCCACTGATTCTGCCGGAAACATCGATACCTTACAACAATGGTTCAGTGACGTCAAGACCACCTGGCCCGTTATCGCTGTCTCCCTTGCTGTCGCTTTCGTTATTGGTTTCATCTACATGATTTTGATGAGATACTGCTCCGGAGTTTTGACTTGGGCTGCTATCCTCTGTTTCATTGCTGGTAACGCTATCCTCGGATGGAGATTCTACGATAGAGCAAAGGATCAAGAAGAAGTCAATGATGCCTCTGCTACTGACAACGAATCCAACGACAACACTGTCACCTCCTTGAAGGCTCTTGCCTATTTCTTGTGGGCTATCTCTGCTTTGACCTTCATCGTCGTCCTCTGCTTGTTCAGCAGAATTAGATTGGCCATTGCCATCATGAAGGCTGCCTCTGACTACGTTAGAGAAACCATGTCTGTCTTCCTCCTCCCTCCCTTCACCTGCCTCGTCCTCATTGCCTTCTATGTTTACTGGACCATTACCTCCTTGTACTTGGTCAGTTCTGGTGATAAGGTCACTGAAGCTGGAACTGGAAGCTCTGGTGCCAATATCGTCACCTTCGATTATGACATGAAGTTGAAGAGATTGTTGATCTACCACTTGTTTGGTCTCCTCTGGTTCAACGCCTTCGTCCTTGCTGCCACCCAATTCGTCATCTCCAGCTCTGTCTGTCTCTGGTACTTCTCTCAAGGAACCGGCCAAAGCGCTTCTGGAACCATCAGAAAGAGTATCTATAGACTTATCAGATATCACATTGGTTCCATTGCTTTCGGTTCTTTGATCATCGCCATCATCCAATTGATCAGAATCATGTTGTCTTATGCTCAATACCAAGCCAAGAAGTTACAAGGCAAGGAAGGTAAAGTCATCAAGTACGCTCTTGCCTGCCTCCAATGCTATGTTGCCTGCTTCGAAAGATTCATCAGATTCTTGAACAAGAACGCTTACATCCAAATTGCCCTCACTGGTAAAAACTTCTGTGTCTCTGCCAAGAACGCCTTCTTCCTCATCTACAGAAACCCCCTTAGATTCGGTGTTGTTGCCGGTATCGGTGCTGTCTTTATCGCTTTTGGTAAAGTCTTTATTGGTGCCGTCACTGCCTTGGGCGCTTTCCTCGTCATCACCAAGTGGGACAAATACAGCGACGAAATCTACTCTCCCTTCTTCCCCACCTTGGTAAGTTTTATTGTCTTGAAAAATTTCTAAATTCTATCTTAGGTTGTCTTCATCGGTGCTTATGGTATTGGTGCCATTTTCATGACTGTTTACGGTCTTGCTGCTGACACTATTTTGGCCTGCTTCGTTACCGACGAAGAACTCAGCAAGAAGAAGAACGCTCCTCCCAGACATTGCCCTGAATCCCTCAAGTCCTTCTTCGATAAGAACAAGAGAGATTAAGCGAGCAGAAGAGATTATCAACATCAAAAGTCTGTGTAGAAGAAGGAAATTAATTAATCAATCAATCTCTGCATTTTTTGTTTTTTTATCGTAAAAGTATAAATTGGAAATGCTCGAAAAGTATGAGAGGTTTATACTCTTAAATATTTACACAGCATAAGAATAAAAAGAAAAGTATATTTTTTATGTCTCCAGGCAGAAAATAATATATATGCATATGATGAATTTTTTCTTAAAATCAAAACAATAAAAATTCTCAAGAATTGTTAAAGTGAAATGAAAGAAATTTGACTTATGAGAAAAATTCTTTTGTGTGACTTTTTGGGCCCTTATTTTTCCTACTCTGAAATGTTAAAGCCACTTTTTTCCAACCAAGGAGTTTCGAATCCCAAAAACCCAGCCCTCCACCCAATGAGGAATATTTAGAGTCAAAGGTGTTGAGTTTTTTTACAGTAGATTTGTAATAAGTATTTTCCATTTTTTTGAAATAAATCTTTACAAGAAATGATCTGTGACTTTACGATTAATTCTTATTCCAACAGAAAAGATTTCCTTTCTAAGGGTCTGCTGATAAACAATATCGTGCAACTCTTTCATATACTCCTGATTTAACTTGTAATGCGTAAAATCAAATTTTGCTATTTTTGATGGAAATGGATTCTCCAATAAAGGAATAATGTCTTGGCCCAGATTATCTAAATATAAACCAGTTTTAGTATAAGCAGTATTCACTGGACTATTGACAAGATTTTCTTTAAACCGTTGAACATCAAGGAAGAGTCCCATTCCCATATGATATTTTTTGGCATGTCTATTCAAGTTGCCAGCTTGATTTGGATTTTTATTACAATAAGCCGTACATAGTACCTCCCCACAGATAAGGCAGATTGAGGTATATAGATGGGAAGAGAATTTCTGGCAAAGATTACATTTTTGAGAGAAGTAGTGGGTATTGAATTCAAGACATGTATCAGGGAGCTGAATCATTCTTGGGGCGAACTTCACTAGTTGAGGTTTGAGAGTTTCTTTATTAAACAAATTGGCATCAAAAAGAGAGTTGAGGAAATTGATTTCAGATTGAGGTCTTGAGGGGAGTTCCTGGAATATCTCGAGGATTAATTCGGGAAAAGAGCATGGAAGATTAACAGAGTGAAATAGATCCGTCAAATATTCTTCTTGGTGAGAGGACATATTAAGAAGGAGATTAAATAATTCTGTGAGTGTGCAATGAGGAGAAGGTGAAGATGCGGTTGAGATGTTGAGGGCATATGATAAGATAATTTTTTGAATTGGAAAAGTCAGTTGCTCGAGAATGAGAGATCTGAGAGCTTGATTTGATTGATAAAGCTGGAAGCAGTCTTCAAGTTTAAAGTTGGCGTCGTCAGAACTGTTGAAAGCAATAGTTTGGACAACCTTGAATAAAATGAAATTTTTTAGAGCCAAAAGTTCAGATTTCCCAGAGGTATCATCAGAAGAGCTTGCTAAAATTCTCTGAAGATTTTTTGCCAGGAGTTCAACCAAATAACTCTCAGTTTTATAATTCAATTCCTTCGAAGGAGAAGCGGCTTGAGTTGATAAAAATAAGTTGTTGACATTGAAGAATGCAGACAACTGGAGATTATCTTCAGGAATTTTGAGGTCAGGGTCCTTAAAATAAGTTTTAAAGCCTTTGAAGAAAGCACGATAAAGTTCAAAGGATTTTTCAAGATTTTGAGAGCTTTCAAGTAGATAGAAGCTCTCTACAAAATATTGATATGCTCTTTCAAAGATTGTCTCAATTGGGACAAAAGCTGCTTCTTCTAATGCTGTTGCATGGCCAGCAGGACTTATATTAGCCTTGAGATTTAATAAGATTTTTTGAATTTTCTTTGTAAAGGTTTGATAAATCTGTGGATACTGTTCTAGCTGATCCTGAGGCACTTCTTGATTCATATCATCCTTTTGGACAGCTTCTTCTCCATTAATGGATAAAAAGTTATTACAAAGTCCTTTACATAAAGGACAGAAAGTATCGTATCGACTGGATAAGAAATTTCGTTCTTGGCCTTTCGGAGCCTGGTAAAGTATCTCAAAGCATTTTTTGTGATAGTAATGGTGGCAACTTGATATCACAGGCCACCAATCTGCCTTCAGGAAATTTGTGTAGTCTTGCTCCACAAAGGCCTTTTCTTGAGTTGTTGTGACATCATAAAAATTATTTGTAAAAGTAACGTAGATTGGTAATCCATATTCTTCACCAGATACATGAAGTTTCTCCATGCAGTGTTGGCAAATTAGATTTTCATCTTTCTTTGACTCTTCTGTGTCTTCAAAGTTCATGCTTTTTTGGAGCAAATATTGGTCACTTTGTGCAAATGCAGCTTGTTTCTGAGCAAAATTCTGTATTAATTGCGCCATTCTTTCCTGTGCGGTGAGCCTCTTTTTTGCATTTATATCCTCATCTTTCTGAGTCCGAGGAGACTCTTCAACTTGCATATTATCAGTTTTCCGGAATTTGTGCAATAGTTTCTTTATGTTTTCAATACAACTCTTGCAATCTTTTAGGCCCCCTTCCGTTGAAATATTACTCAGAATATTGAGAAAATCATCATTAATATATGTCTCCTCTATTTTTTGTCCCAAAAGAGGAGAGTCGTCAGCCACTTGAAGGTTCAATAGAATCAATTTTAGAACAAGACGAATCAGAGCAGAGCCGGTTTTCAAGTTTGCCATTTTCAAATATTTGGATAAAAACTTAGGAAGATTACTCTGGTAGAGCTTCGCTTGGATGTCTTTCAGATATTGAGGGCAATCTTTATCAAAGATTCCACCAGGTATCAAATCAACTGAGTGATTTTTTTGAGAGTTTTTCATGGCGAAATTCTGCACAATGTCTTGTCTGTAAGATGGGTGCCTGTATAAAATATAAGGGTCAACGTTTGACTCGTATTCATCCTTGATTCTAATTTTGTGCTGCTTCTCATCTTTTATGGTTATTTGAGAAATTATTTCATCAACTTCCGGTTCAGCAATTAAAAAGCGTTCAAATACTTCCTTGATTTGTTTACTGGTGGTCCAGTAGAATCCTCTCAGAATATTCACCAGCAGATTTTTCAGGACTGATCTTTGTCTTGTATTATATTTCATATCGCTGCATTGATCTTTCTTGTATTTTGTTTCAACACCAATCATGCAAATTTCGTCAGTCATCAAGAAAACAAGAAAATACAAAAAGTCTTCAATTGCTGTCAAGAGTTTCTTCTGATAGTTTTCTTCATTTGGGTTCTTGAAAAATTCTTGAATTTCAGGGCTATAAGAAAAGAAATTCTGAACCAACAGTTCAAATAATCCTTCTTCTGGCTTCAATAAAGCCAGCATCATTTGAGTCGTGACCACATCAGTCTCAAAGAATGAGTTCCATACATAATAATAAACTGTAAAAATTTTCCCATACTTATAGTTGTAAGTCAGATGAAGATATCTCACCATTCCCAAAGCTCTTAGAGGCCCTTCAAGAGTCCTCAAAGCAGTTTCTTCAGAAACTAAACTTCCACCTTCTGCGTCTTTCAGGGACCCGAGATTTATACAACAAAAGACTCTTTCAAGACAAGGATTAAAGCTTTGAAATGGCTGTCCGTCATCATCTTTGAGCACAGCTTTTGCATTTTGAAGGCAAATGTTCCAATTTTGGAGTACCAGGTCAAGAGCTTGTTTCTTTTCATCTTCTGGAAGGTCATATATAAGCTTGATGTAATTTTCGAATGCTTTGCAAAGTCTTCGCTCACCTCGAAGGGCCGTATTGATACCATCATAATTTATTTCATGGTCAAATTTACTTGTGGTTAGTCTCTCAGCATAGAAGAATTTCATTTGATAAGTCATGATAATATCCAAATATTGCAACATGAAGTTTGTATCTTTGACGACTCTTTGAGCACTATTGCGTTTTGGAATGAGAAAGTAGTCAAGGATACTGACAATCTGGTCAATAATTTTGAACACTCTGAGGTTAACTACCATAGAGCTCTCCACTATTTTCTTCATCATCTCCAAAAGATTGCTAAAATAGCCAGAATCGAGGATTTTGATCAAGACAGCATCATAAAGGAATAATTGAGAAAACAAATCCACCAAGAGGGAGGTTTGATCTGGAACATTATTCTCAATGAAAAAGAATTTAATGTGCTTCACAAACTCAACAGATAAGTATCCCAAGAAGTCTTGATCCTTCACGCATTCTACCAGAATATTCATCAATTCTTCTTGATTTTCTCTAGTGATAAGATTACTAATTCTAAAGAGGCTTCCTGCAAGGCTACAGGTGCATTTGTGCGACTCTCTATTAGTGTTATTCTGAGCAGCGTGCAAGTCTTGACAATCGTGAAAAACAAGTTCCCATGGGCTATCAAATTGATCTCGCAGAGCGTTCCAGAGGATGGGAAGAAAAGCTCTATTGACTTCTGAATAGCATTCAATAGCAAAATGCAACAAATCTCTCAATAAGGTTTCAGCGAGAATCAATATTGAGTCATAGTTTTCTATTGATCCAACATACTGTTGTTTAATTTCAAAAAGGCTAACAACAGCATAGATGCTCTTTTTTATGATCATTTGAAAGTCAACTCGCAAGTCTTGCGGGAAATTTTGGTAGAGTTCTTGCATATTGACTGGTTTGGATTGGTGATCAGAGCAAAATCCCTCAGACTTGAGAAACTGGTTATCTCCACAATCGCAATTAGCTGCTCGGTCATCTTCTTCCTGAAGAATTCTGAGAAGTCTATGGCCTTTGTGATTTGATTTATCAAAGCAGTCCACGCAGACAACTGCGTAAATATTAGGGTGAGAAAAAGTGTTGCATTCGAGGCAAACAAAGCAAATATCTCCTTTACTAATACTTTTGCTGCAAAGTGTAGTGCTGAAGAAGGAAGCTTGTTGAAGCTTGTTTAGATCTTGATCATGAAAGACAATATTCTTCATTATTTCTTTAAAAGAGATGTCTTCAGAGAGAGCATCAGGGTTTTCAGGATTTATGAGAAAATTCAATCTCCTGAGGATGAGTGATAAATATGGGTCATCCTGAAAGGAGAAAAGCGGATGGGATAGGTCGACATTTTGGTTTTCTTCGGTATTCATTGGGAATATATTTTTTTCTAATCTTTTAATAATGATCAGATTTTTATAATTTGTTTATGTGTTTGAAATTATAAAATTATACGAAAGATAATAATGAGCTTATTTAAATAATTTTTTTCGAATGAGAATTTTTCACTCACATTGAAATAGTTACTATAGAAAACCATCTTCTTTTTTGTCTTTTTCATGGAGACCAGCCATAAAGATGAACTTTCTTAATGTCTGTAAATTTAGAGTTTCTGAAAACTCCTTGACCAATTCTTGATTCAGCTTGAACTGTGAGAAATCAAGCTTGGCAAGACTTGCTGTATCAAGGTTCTTTATCAGGGATGCAATATCTTGACCGAGATCATCCAGATACAGTCCTTTTTTCTCATATGTGAGATTTATTGGGGAATTAATAAGGTTTTGGTAAAGACTTTGGACGTCAATGAAAATGCCCATGCCCAAATGATACTTTTTGACATGTCTATTCAAGTTGCCTGCTTGATTCATGTCATTGTTACAATACCCTGTGCATAGAACCTCTCCACAAATTAAGCAAATGGAAGTGTAAAGATGCGAAGTAAATTTCTTGCAAAGGGAACATTTTTCATGAAAATAGCGAATATTAAATTCGAGGTATGTCTCTGGAAGTTGGATCATTCGTGGGCTAAACTTCATTAGGCGAGGTTCGAGGGTTTCCTTGCTGAAGAGGGTGTTATCAAAAAGAGAAGCGAGAAAATTGATTTCAGATTGTGGTCTTGTTGGAAGCTCCTGGAATATTTCGAGGATCAATTCAGGGAGAGAACAAGGAATATTGACAGCATGGAAGAGATCTGTCAAGTACTCTTCTTGGTGGGAGGACATATTCTGGAGGAGATTAAATAATTCCAAGAGGTCTAGATTTTGGGAAGAAGATGCGGTGGAGATGTTGAGAGCATATGAAAGAATTATCTTTTGAATTGGGAAAGCTAGTTGCTCAAAGATTTTGGATTTAAGGGCTTGATTTGATTGATAGAGATGGAAACAATCTTCAAGCTTAAGATTAGGAGCCTCTGTGTTGTTAAAAGCAACAGTCTGGGTAATTTTAAATAAAATGAAGTTCTTTAGAGCTAAAAGTTCAGATTTTCCAGAGATATCACCAGAAGCGCTTGTTAAAATTCTTTGAAGATTTTTTGCAAAAAGCTCAATCAGATAAACCTCAGTTTTATAATTCAATTCCTCCGAAGGAGAAGCGGCTTGAGTTGATAAAAATAAGTTGTTGACATTGAAGAATGCAGACAACTGGAGATTATCTTCAGGAATTTTGAGGTCAGAGTCTTTGAAATAAGTTTTAAAGCCTTTGAAGAAGGCAAGGTAAAGGTCGAATGTTTTTTCGAGATTTCGTGGATTGTCAAGTAAGTAAAAACTTTCAATAAAATACCCATAAGCTCTTTCAAAGATTGTCTCAATGGAAACAAAAGAAGCTTCTTCTAATGCTGTTGCATGGCCAGCTGGACTGAGTTGAATTTTGGCCTTCAAATCGACAAGAAGTTTCTGAATCTTTTTTGTAAAAGTTTGATAGATCTGTGGATACATTTCTAGCTGTTCTTGAGAAGCTTCTTGCTTCATTTCGTCGCTCTCTTTCTCTTCCCCATTGATAGATAAAAAGTTGTTGCAGAGTCCTTTGCACAGTGGACAGAAAAACTCATAAGTGCTGTTGAGGAAATTCTTTTCAAAATCTTTCGGAGCTTGATAAAACACTTCAAAGCATTTTCTATGGAAATAATGGTTGCAACTTGAGATAACAGGCCACCAATCTGCCTTCAGAAAATTTGTATAGTCTTGTGCTGGAAAATTGCCAGGTATCGTTGTGTCATAAAGATTGTTTGTAAAAGTGATGTATATGAGCAACCCATATTCTTGACCAGAAACATGAAGTTTTTCCATACAATGTTGACAAACAAGATGTTCACTTTTCTTTGGCTCTCCGATCTCTTGAAAGCTCATGCTTTTTTGAAGTAGATACAGATTTTTTTGTGCAAATGCAGCCTGCTTCTGAGCAAAGTTTTGTTTTAATTGTGCCATCCTTTCTTGTGCAGTGAGTTTCTTTGTCTCATTTTCCTTCTGAGTTCTAGGAGAATTTTCAACCAACATAGTTTTATTTCCTTCGACTTTTTGCAACAAATTCTTGATGTTTTCTATGCAGCTCCTGCAATCTTTGAAATTCTCTTCCGCATTGATATTCTCCAAAAGTGCCAGAAACTCCCCGTTCATATAAATCTCTTTAACCTTTTGCTTTAAAGTAGAAGATTCTTCGGCCACCTGGAGGTTTAGTAGAACTAATTTGAGAATAAGACGGATCAAAGTGGAACCAGTCTTTAAGTTTGCCATTTTCAAATAATTGGACAAAAATTCAGGAAGATTGCTCTGATATAAATTCCTTTGAATATCTTTGAGGTACTGAGGGAGATCTTTGTCAAGCACTCCAGAGATTAGATCAATTGAATTATTCTTCTGAGAATTTTTGGCTGTGAAAGTTTGTAGAATATCTTGTCGAATGTTTGGCATTCTGTAGAAAATATAAGGATCAATGCTCGATTCATATTCGTCCTTGACCCTGATTGTATGGTTCTTTTCATCTTTTACTGTCACCTGAGGGAGAATTTGGTCAACTTCATGCTCAGTGGACAAAAAGTAATGATATACTTCTTTGACCTTTTTTCCTGTTGTCCAATAGAATCCTCTGAGGATGTTTATTATCAGATTCTTTATGACCAGTTTTTGCCTGGGATTCAAGTCAATTTGGTCAAAATTATCTTTCTTATATTTCGTTTGAATGTTTAACAAACAAACTTCATCAGTTATCAAGAAAACAAGCAAATATAGAAAGTCTTCTATGATTGTCAAAAGCTTTTTCTCATAATTTTCTTCATTTGGGTCCTTGAAAAATCCTTGAATTTCAGGGCTATAAGAAAAGAAATTCTCAACCAATAGTTGAAATAATCTTTCTTCGGGCTTTAAGAGCAGCAGCATCATCTGGATTGTGACTACATCAATTTCGAAAAAAGCGTTCCATATGTAATAATAAACGTCAAAAAGATCTCCTGACTTGTAGTGAAAGGTCAGGTGTAGATATCTTATCATCCCCAAAGCTCTCAAAGGCCCTTCAAGAGTGTCCAAAGCAAGCTGATGAACATTTATCCCACTTTCTTGAATGAATTTTTGTAGATTATATGTAGAAATGTCATCTTTCATATGATTGATAATGATGCAACAAAATAGCCTTTCAAGGCATGGATCAAAACTTTGACATGGTTTTCCATCCTCATCTTTGAGGGCAGCTTTAGCATTCTGGAGATTCAAGTGCCAGTTTTGAAGCAATTGGGTAAGTCTTTGTTTTTGCTCAGGCTGGGGAAGTTTCTCGATAAGTTTTGTGAGGTTCTCAAATGGTCTGCAAAGGCTTCTTTCAGTTCTGAGAGTAATATTAAGAGAGTCATAATTGATTTCATGATCAAATAAATCAAGGCTCAGTCTTTCTGTGAAGTAAAACTTCATTTGGTAGGCTGTGATGACATCCAAGTATTGCAGGATAAAATTTTGATCTTGGGATAATCTCAAAGCACTGATATTGGTTGGCATGAGGAAATAGTCCAAAATATATCGAATTTGATCAATGATCTGAGACCCGATCAGATTCATTTTTGTACAATAATCAGCTGTTTTTTTCGTGAGATTCAGAAAGTTCTCAAAATAGCTGGAGTCTATGATCTTCACAAGGGTGTTGTCGTCTTTGTAGAGTTGAACATAAAGTCCGAGTAAAGGGGAGTGGTGGCTGGTCTCTTCATATTTGAGGAATTCTTGAGGATAATCCTGAGTGAAAAAGAAGGAAATGTACTTTGTAAACTCAATAGACAAATACTCTAAAAAGTCTCTGTCTTTTAAGCAATCTGCCAGAATTTTTTTGATCTTCTCTTGATTTTCCCGACTGGTAAGACTGCTAATCCTAAAGAGGTTTCCGACAAGACTGCAAGTACATTGGTGAGGCTCTGGTGAATGCTTATTCTCAGTTGCTGTTGCTTGTTGAAAATTCTGACAATCATGCCAAACAAGATTCCAAGGGCTGTCGAATTGGCTTCGTAAGGTTGTCCATAAGATTGGAAGAAATGCTTTATTGATTTCTGAATAACATTGAATCCAAAAATCCAACATGTTCCTCACGAAGTTCTCAGATATTGAATCTTTTGTTTCAAGGTTTTTTTGTTGAATTTCAATGAGACTAACAGCAGCATATATGCTCTTTTTTACTATGATTTGAAATGTATTAAGTAAACCTGAAGGGAAGTTTTCGTACAGCTCCTCCATATTGATTGGTTTAGATTGATGATCTGAGCAAAAACCTTCAGAATTCAAGAATTGAGAGTCTCCGCAATCACAGTTAGCGGCATCGTCTTCTTCCTGAAGCACTCTGTTTATTCTATGTCCTTTATGATCAGATTTGTCGAAACATTCAACGCACATAATGGCGTAAACATCTGGATGAGAAAAGATATTGCAGTCTAAGCAAATAAAGCAGATATCACCTCTGTTTGCGCTTCGACCACAGAAAGTGCTCGTATAGAAGGTAGCTTGTTGAACTTCTTCCATATCTTCAGGATCTTGATAATTCTGAAAGACAAGACCTTTCATGATTTGAAGAAAATTGGAGGTCTGAGAATTCTCTGTCTGGACTATTTTTGCAATGATAGATGAGAGGTATTGGTCATCCTGAAACGAAAATATTGGATGGAGATGGAAGTTGTCTTTTTGTTCTTCAATATTCATTTCAAAGTGTTAATTTGTCCGTCCGTCCGTCAGAATATTAATAAATAAGTAATTTGAGATTTTTTTATGCAGATCCAAGGTAAAGTACTTGAATGATTAAGAGCACCCAGTTTTTTTTTTGTCAAGTACCAATATGGAGGAGATAGACAGAAGGAAAGTTGAGAGCAGACTCTTCATCTCTTATTAGAAAAAAGATGAGATGTTCTTAAATCATCCAATTTCTTATCTTATTTTTCCAAAAAAGATGTCATATAACAGTGAGAGATTTTATGCAGAGAGGCGAACTATAATTGATTTCAGCATCATCTGATAGCATCTTCATACTCATAAGCTATGTATAAAGTTTTTATTCATCAATTTATCATACCCGTTCATATAAATTCACTTAAAATAAATTCTCAATCTACTTAATCAAGTTTTCTAGCTTCTCTGGCAGAAGTTTCATTTTGGTTGACAGGAACAGCTCCCTTTAATCTCCAGTTACCAGCCAAAGGAATTCTTTACTTAAAGAAATCAGCCATCAAAAACTTGAAATAGACCAAATTAATAAGCCATCTTGGTAATCTTGACAAAAGGTCTTGCAATCTATGTTTCCAATGTCCAACACTTTGTGTTTCGTATCCAAGGCAATCCAAGAAGCCCTTGACACATTCTTGACGAGTAATGGTCATTGCATCAGGAGGTCTATTATTCATCATAGTAGTGGAGACATCATAAGGTTGCATGGACATAAAGTCGATATTTTTGAATTCATCAGCAACAGAGAGAGTGAAATAATCAACAAGAGCTTTAGTTCCATTATAGGTGGAATAATAAGCCAAAGGAATTTTGACAACACCAGAGGAGACATTGATGACAGCAGACTTCTTGGTTCTTTTGGCCATAATGGGAACGAATTTATGATTCAAAAGATACAAAGCGGTACAGTTTATTGTGATCATTTTCTTGAGGTATTCAGGATCAATAAGCTCGAATCTTTCATAGACATCAATACCAGCATTATTAATCAAGATGGAGATTTCCAAATCCTTGACTTGTTCATAGATTCCTTCAGCCCATCCCTGTTCATTAGCCTTGGATAAATCAACAGGGACAACTCTGGTGGAAATATTAGGGTTAATCTTCTTTAATTCTTCAGCAGTTTCTTCAAGTTTCTTTTGGGTTCTGGCAACAAGGACGACATTGAAGCCAATCTTGGCCAATTGACGGCAGAATTCTTGACCAATGCCATCAGAAGCTCCGGTAACAAGAGCCCAGGTGTTCTTGCCATATCTTTGAAGAAGATCCTTTCTTCTTCTCAAGAAAGCTCTGTAGAGACCGAGTAAACCACCTGCAATCTTACGAGCGACCAAGAGGATACCAATAATCTTGAAAAGAGTGCCAAATTTGCCAAAATCCATAGAATGAGGATTGGGTATGAAAGAAGATTAAAGGAAAAAAATTATATATAAAAATCGTCAATTAAAAAAATCATCTCAACTTGATTTGATTTGTCTGTCTCCGCAAAATATTTTGAATTAAAAAAATTAACCAGAAATAAAACTGTTCTCGTGTTTATATGACGAGTGAAAATAATTCAGGGCAAGACCAGATATTATGATTTTGATTAAAAATTACGAGGGAAAATTTTTTTGGGTGTTGATATTATTTCTTCTTCTATTATTTTTAAATATAATTTATCACAAGGTAAGGCAATGTTAATTAACAATAATAAATTATTACAAGGATGGTGTATCTATATAAAATATAGACAATTTACAACTTTTGAAGAACTTTACTTTTTATATATAAACATGAGGTAGCAATTAAAGCGAGAGCTGAGAAGCCCATAAACATATAAAAAGCGGCATTAATATCAACTCCTTGTAAATATCCTCCTCCAATTGAAATAGCCACCAATCCAATAACTCCCAACAGAGAGCTCATAGCATTAACACTTCCTCTAAATTTAGTGTTGGCATATTTATTCACTAACTGAAGAGAGAAAGTAGAATATCCAGCCACTCCAATACCAATAAAGGCCATTGAAACAAAGGCCATAACATCGGTCGGTCCTTTGCAGAAAATGAGCAAAATAAGGCCAATAACGGTGCAGACATAGATAACCATGAGGGATTTAAACTTGGAATAACGATCTCCAACGAATCCAAAGAAGAGAGCGGTACAAAGAAGAACAGTATAAGCGACACCAGAAAGGATATATGCTTGGGTTTCACCCTTCTTTTGACTATCGTCATCCGATGCATAGAAATGCTTGGACCAAATAACCAAGGCGTAAGTCAAGATTCCTGTGTCTCCTCTTGAAAGGAAAGAGACGATATAGCCAAGAGCAATCCAAGGGTTTTGAGCTTGTTGGATTCCAGTCTTTAAGTTGTATAAGAATCCTTTCTTCTTGGGATCTTCTTGCTCATCATTTTCAAGGAGATTTTGTTGAAGAATATGAGAGCTATCATGAGTGCTTGTTCCAACAAGTTCTTGTCTGGCTTGTTCGGCCTTGGCATCATAATAGAGTTTCTTGTGATATTTTCCGCCTTTTAAGCCGAAACCGACAAGCATACCGGCAAAAAAGACAATAGCGGCAAGATAAATATAACGTTGTCCAACAGAGATATTTGCAGTCATGCTTGTACAGAAAGAAGAGCTGAAAACAGCGCCAAGGCCAGAAAGAACAACCAAAATGCTGGAAGCTCTTCCCTTGGTTTCATAATCAACATAATCAGCTAAAAGTGGCACAACAATACAAGCTATAGCTCCATTGGCATACAAAGCTCTTGCAAAAACGTAATAAGGGAAGACAACGCCTCCTCCAATGAAAGGCAAAAGAAGAATGCCAGCGCTCATGGAGATGATTCCGATAAAGACAACAATTCTTCTACCAACTCTATCACACATAAATCCGTATAAAGGAGCAAGGGAAATCTTCACAAGCATGTCCCAGACAGTAATTGTACTGTTGACTGTGGTCAAATCAGTTACATTGTAATAGTCTTTAGAACTCAAAAGGACGGGCTGAAGAACGTCCACAGAGACGTAAGCAAAGATAATAACAAGGTAATAAAGGTTGAAAGAGATGTAGTTGATGAGGGAAATGGTGGGGTTAAGGATGACTTGGTTTTTGAAGAGGGTGACTTGTTTTTGAGGCTCTTCGTTAGCTTCAGTGTCTCTTTTCATTCTATTGATATTCCCGGATGTTTGAACAGACATAATGATTTCAAATTGTTTACGTGACACTTTGAAACTGGTTTATGTTTGCTTTTGAGATGAAGAAATAAATTTATTAAAAAGTGTTTCGAACAAAGGATTTAAAGAGATGTCGAATTTTTTATTAGTCTATTAGTGGTTTAAATAAATTATTTCGTGCCAATTAATTTTTGCAACTTAGCGCATCATTCACGTCATGAGGGATTTTCTTGGCTTTTGGGAGAATTCAGTGAGGTTTTCGAAGAAGCCAAAGAGTTTAGTCGAAAGAGGGCAGCATGGTGTATGGAGATATGACAAAGTTTTTCGAAAATGATGAAAAGAAAGAGAAATAATTATAAAATTTAAAAATGGCCGCAATTAAATTTAATAATAAAATTTAACTTTTTGAGGGTTTTTTGGGAGTTTGAGTGCGTTCTTATGAGGATATTGAAAAAGCCATACATCCATGGGGTGAAAAATTAGAAGATGCTTCATGTGGGATTGATAGTTTTTACAAAAGCTGAAGTGTTTCTATGATACAAGGTTAAAAAGAAAATGGCCGCAATTAAATTTAGTAGTAAATTTAACCGAGATATCGATTGACAAAATTGGATTTTATAAGGAATATAGAAGACTTTTATGACAGGTTGATGATTGAGTAATGAGGCCATCTGAAAGGCCTTCCTTTGGTTGACTTTATGAATGCCATGAGAAGGCTCAAAGAAAAGATTTTTTCGAAAAAGGTGAAAGGAAGGAAACTGGCCGCAATTAAAATTAATATTAAATTTAATTTAGAGAACTCCTTAAAAGAGAATTTTCGGTCCTATAATTAAAAAATGGATTTTATTCACTCTAAGTGAGAGAGAATTTCGGAGGGTCAGTTGAAGGCTCGATCAAAGTTCACTCAAAACATCTTTTAGTTTCCAAGGAGAGAAAAGAAAAATAACAATATGAACAGCTGTGAATAAATTTAGCATTAAAATATTGAAAAGAGCCAAATTGAATTTAGAACAAAAGTAACCTTTTGTATCACATTTAAAGAATATATTGACTTAAAATATAATTTAATTCAAAAATATTGAGAATAGTATCAAGATCGAATCTCAGTGAAATATATTTTTGCCAACAAAATGACTTCGAGCCATCCAACAGATTGAATGCCTGAGAATTGCTTTTGTGTGGTGTGTTTGAGGATAAGAGATACCCTTGACTACAGATGAAGATCGTTATTTGAAAAAGGTCGAAATTCTGATGTCCTTATTCAGAGACTGCCCTGCTGGCGTGAAAATGAATGAATCAATTTTCTATTTTTTCCTATGAAATTAAGAAGAAAGTAAAAGTTCCCTTCTGTGCTAGTCGAGAATATGGAAAAAGGCTTCTGAGCATTTTATCAAACCAACACTTAAAACTTTTTGAAAACTTTTCTTTTTTTTTCTCAAGCGAGTTTTTTGAGGTCCTCAATGCTGAAATTTTGTTGACTGAATTGCACTTCCAAAATAAAAATTTCTTCTCATTTAGTTTTTGGCTCTATTGATTTTCTCCTTTGATAATAGTTCCTCGTGTTTTTTTTCCGAAGAGAACACAAATGGAGCAGGAGATGCTTACAAAAAGATTTCTTTTTGTTTCAGAGATGAATAAAGAAAGGTCTTGATGAAAATAAAATTAATTGAACAATCGGACTCTTCACTTTATAATATTTATAATTTTTCGGAAATCCAAATAATATTAAAATATCTCAAGAGTTTCTTTAATCGAAAAAAACTCCAAAAAATAATTTTAACCTTTTGATCTTTAAAAACAAAGAGAATGAGACCATAGTATTCACTTGACTTATCATGCCGAAAATTGCTTAAATAACGCTTTGAGGAGTTCTCATTGAGACAGAACATTTTGTGAGTCTGATCATCAAATCATGCCGAATGGAAATGTCATCGTCTTCCGCAAATTGAACTTAGTTAGAACCTTGGATTTTCTTTCTAGGTGAGGGATGATTTGGGATCCGTCTCTTTCTTCACAGCTAGAAACCTTGATTGAAAAATTCTTTTTTACCTTTTCATTTTGAAAATTTATGAATGGGAGATATCTGATGATGAATTTCTTTTGATCAACCTCCATCCCATTGAAATCAAGTTTATTGAATAATAGTACGATTGATCCTTGAATCATCTGCTCAGAAAAAAGAGTCAAGAGACTTCATGGTTTTGGATTCAGGAAATCTCCGGAACCGATGTCTGATTCAAACTCAAATAATTGAAAAGAAGCGATGGAAGCCTTTAAATTCTTTACAAAACTTTAGTAAGTTTTCCTTTAGAGGAAAGAACTTCTTCGAAGGAAGATAGCAGGTCCCTTAGTGGCGTGACCACTTAGAGATTATGATTATTCTTGAATTTACTTGAATTTTTATTCTGAGGATTAATCTGATATGTTTTCGAATAAATCTGTTTTCAGAGAATCGGGAGTACCTTCAATGCTGAAAGAAACCTCCTCTTCACTTGAAGAACGTAGACTCTTGTACAGAAATTCGATTTTAATCTGAACAACCTTTTGCGCTTTTTCTAGAATTTTTTTTTGAAGAAGATCTAATGAAAATTCTCTTTTCTACAAAACTCTCTCAAAGCTTTTTTCAAAACCAAAATATCCTTGAAAAAGAATTTGAAAGGCAAAGAAAATTCATTTTTCAAGACTATGAATCAGGGCTTCCCGAAGTGCCTATTTTGTTCGACTTTGTCGGGTTTTCAAACTCATTTGTCAGATTTTTTTTGGTAAAGTTCGTTTTCCTGAGAAAGCAATCAAAAAGAAAAATTTAATTTTTTTCAAAAAATATTTTGTTGAGAATTTTGTTGAGATTTTTTTGTGAAGAAATTTCCGACAAATTTTTTTTATCACTCCTGTTTCCATCATTTGAGCAGTGATTTTCCTAAGGTTTTAGACTTTTAGTCAGAATTTCATTTTTCAAAAGGGTTTTTTTGCCCTTTAGACAAAATTTCATTTTCCAAAAAGGTTTCCTTAGCATTATCTTTCAAAAAATAACGATCTTATTTAGATCAAGAGTTTGCTACTCTCAGAAGAATTAAAAATTTTCAAACCTGAAGAGTTTCATACCAAGAAAAAGGGAAGGTGATATCATTTATTCTCTCTTGAAAGAAGATTTTTTAAACATGGATTTGAGGCTATAATGAAATTTATGTCACTTTTCCCACAGCGAATTCAGCTTCACGAAAAGGATTAAGGCTGATTTCAGGAATAAGTTGAGGGGAGAAGCTCCAAGGCCTTCTGATTATATTTCTGACTGGGAAAGATATCGAATTGTCAAGGCAAGATGGAAGGTATAACAATTGGAACATAACTAATGATTTCCGTAACTTGAATAAAGATTGATTTTCAACCGCAAGATGCTTGTTTTCAATGTTTAAAAGATAAAAGAAAACTATAAAGATTTTATGGAAAAAAATCATTTGAAAAAATTATGAAAAAATTTCCAGATTTTTTTTCACTTTTTTTTCCTTTTTTTTTTCTGAAATTTTGTCTAAAAGTGTCAAAAGGTTTTAGTCAAAATTTCATCCAAATTTGAGCTTTAGACAAAATTTGGCTAAACTTAAGGGACTTTTAGACTTAGGAAAATCACTGCATTTGAGAGATGAAAAAAATTTTATTCGAATCACAGAATGCTGATGTTGATGTTGAATACATTGTTCCAATAAGATAAGTTGTGTCAGATTTTTTGGAGGAGATGCCTATTTTTTTGAAAGGATCTCTGACAAAGTCTAAAATTTTGGAGAAATATTGGGAAGCTCTGTTCTCTGGCAGAATGTAATATTTTATGACAAAAAATTCGAAGAAAAAAATTGAAAAAGGAAAATTGCAGAAAAATCGTGATTCACTCAAAGAGAGCGGTTTCAAGTTCCAATTGAACATTTTTATAATTTTTTTTGCCTATTATTTAGTTCAGAATACAAAAAAATCCTCATAATCATCAAGTTCTCAAACAACCTTTAATCTCGACCACAATTTTGAGGAAAAGAGGTATTTTTCATTACAATTCAAATCTCAAGTTTTTAGATGAAATTTTGATAGCTGGTGACCTTGAATTTCAAACAAACAAAGAAAAAATCGTAAAAGGTTTTTGAGAAAAAGGTCACACATTCTTTTGGAAAATCTTGAAAATATTTTCTTGAAGTTAAAAAATCAACTCCAAAAAATCGATTTTTTTTTGTTGTTGTTGGGAGGTGACTTTTTGAAGAGAGGTTCTTAGCCGCTCTAAAATTTATTGACTTGGCTCGATAAACTGTGAATAGATTGTCTCCTTTTCAAAAAAATTCTAAAAATATCTGTTTCGATTCTTTGGAATTTCTTTCATTTTTCTCTCTGTTCTGGCATAAGCAAAAGGAGAAAGTTCGTTTTGATTGCAAAAATAAGTTGTAGAGATATCTCCTATTTTCTTTATTTCACCAGAAAACCACTCCAAAATTTCTCATAAAAAACTCTTTGAATAAATAATTTAACCCAAGATAAAGCTTTTTGCGAAATGGTAAAATTGTTTCTTTGTTATTTATTTTTGTTTGTTTGGCAGTTCAAGAAGAAAGAATATCAAAATTTTTTTCCAATGAGAGGAATTTTTTTTTTCAAGTGGGAACCCCAAGAAAAATACTCCACATGTGCTTTCAAGTAACAGACGAAACGAAGGAATATGAACATGCTTCGTCATTCTAAAAATTGTTCAAAATGATTATTGATAGTATTGTTAAACCTGAGAAAAGACCCATCGGCTTTGATTTAAAAAAAAAGAAATTGAGACTAATCAGTTGAGATCTTTTGTAAACGATTGGACCTGGAATCCTTGAATTTCTATTCAAAGATATTATAACCAAGCTTCATTTGTGCTTTTCATCTAAAGTTCTCACGATTCCTCCTTCTTTCAACGCATCAATGAAAAATTCTGGCAATAAATCATGTTTTAGAAGAAAAATACAATTTGAATACTTATACAGGGACGCAGGGACCATGTCCTCTCTTAAAAAAAAAAAAATATATTTGTCCTTCTCTTGGGATGAAGAATTTGTAATCTCGCATGATCTGATATTCCAATTCATATCAGATTTTTCTCGGAAAGGAAAATAATAAAAACAAATGAATTGAAAAAGAGTCTCAATAAAATCAAAAGAAGTGTGAAAAATAATTCTCCTTGTAGATTAATTAGGTAGTTAGAATCCGCTTGTATCCGAACTACCACGCTTTCTTCTCACTGGATATATAAGGAGTTTTTGGGGATGCATATGCATTCTTTTTAGTACTTATATCTACTTATTGGCATTCATATAAAGTATATTGTATGGATTGCCGAGTCTGAGGACTCAAATAATAAAAAAAATAAAAAATAAAAATAAAAATAGTTCTTTCGAAACTAAAATTCTCTGATTTGAAAAACCTTGGAAAAATTTCCTGAAAAATATTTGTTTATGGATTCAAGAAAGATATTTTTGAAGGAATTTTGAACAAGAAACTCTTTTTTCACTTTCAAGGCAAGAGTCCGTGAAATTCTGCCATTTTCTGTTGAGTTGATAAATCTTGGAACATAATTCTCCATAAAAGTTTTTTTCTTCGAACTAATCTTCTTCATTTTTTTTGGTGCTTTGAGTTGTGAAAAAATGAGGGTGAAAATTATGCAAAGAATCTAACACTCTCAAGGCTGCAAAATTATTTTCAACTATGGGAGGTTGAATGCACATTACAAATGAATTACTCCATTCGGAATTTATCTTTTGATTTTTCTCTTTTAAAAATTTAAAAGGTGATCTTTCAATCAAATATCAAGATATTCTTGCGAATATATGGAGAGTAGAAAAACCAGAGGGTTTCTTGAATCAGAGAAGCAATCTTCCTACAAAACGAGAAAAAGAGTATGAAAGTTGATATTAAACCTTTTAATCAATTTTTTTGAGGTTGTTGCTGTACTAAAGATTTTCTCACACTTTTTTCGCTTTTAATTAAGCTATGAAAATAAATGAGCATTCGCAATGAAAACTGTGAGTGCTTTTGCTTTATGAACTAGAAATTATTCTTATCGTTTTTTGATATTTTCCATTACTGCTTTGCTGAATATTTTCCAAAAAAAACAAAATGACAAAACACGAAGCCATGATTAAGGGATTGATTAATTGAGTGAATGAATGAATCTGTGATGGAAAAGGTAAGGTGATTAATGAGTTTTAATTGAATCAAATGCAAGTTAAGAGCGCATGTAAAAAGATTGATTTGAGCCTTCAGCAATAAAATATTAAAATTTTAATATATTGCCCTCAAAATGGTCAAAGGTGAACCCAAGAATCTCGCCATCGGCATTAACAAAGGTCACGTTGTTACCAAGATCAAGAGAAGTTTCACTGAAACTAGACCTTCTTACAGAAAGGGAAAGCTCGGCAAGAGAACCGCTTTCGTCAGAGATGTCATCCAAGAAGTCACTGGCTTTGCTCCTTATGAAAAGAGAATCATTGAATTGATCAAGACTGGTCAAGCTAAGGATGGTAAAAAGGCTTTGAAGCTCGCTAAAAAGAGACTCGGTACTCTTGTCAGAGGTAAAAGAAAGAGAGATGAACTCGAAGAAGTCGTCAGACAACAAAGAAAGAAGCACTAATCTTCTTGAAGAAGTTTGCTGTGGGCTATATATATTAATAACTTTGATTGTTTCATACACGTTCCTTACCCTACATACGCGTATCTCAAACAGACATAAGATCCAAGTTCAACAAGTTGTAGGATATTAAAAAGAAAAACCTTAGTCATGAATCATCATTATCATAGTTAAAAATACCATAAAAATCATCAAAACCCCATAAATCTTCTACCTCTTCTTCGGTGAACAAGGCCTTTCATTAGTTAGATACGTTTATCTTTTGGCCTCGACAAGGTTTTTTTAAGGAAATAATATCTTTAGGTCAAGAGAAAGGGTTCTTGATAATTGAGAGATTCCTCCAAGGCGTCGATTTTTGTATCGAAAATTAGTGAAAAAAAAATTGTCAAAGGGGAGTTCTGCATGAACCTTTTCTTATGGAAAAAATTTATTTAAAAATTCCATAAAAAAGTTCATGTTTAAGAGGAGAAATTTATTGAGTGAGACTTGGAAAAAAGTTCAGTTTGATTAGAAATAAGCAGGCAAATTTACAGTGTTAGAAGCGAAAAATTTCGATTAAAACCTCAACAGAGACAGTTAAACTTTATGTATAAACACAGGAGCAGAACCTACAACTCTAAAAAGAACTCTGTAACAAATCTTCAGCTTTCTTTTCCTCTAATTTTCCACTTCAGAGTCTTGTTGTTGATGACATATTTTATCACGAGCCATCTTCAGATGAAAGTCGAGATTTAGCAACTGAAATTGACATTACTGACTTGTATAAATCCATTGGGGCTCCAAACCCAATCGAAAAAAACAACCAACATAGCTCAGAAGTCAAGACGGCTTACAAACTAAATTTCAAGTAAAGAAAGGTCTCGGAAATTACTAATGAAATAAAGACAATTGCCGACATGTATTGAAGAATTAAAAAGTGGAAAGAAGAATACACAGCATACGCCATCTCCAGAAACTAGGAAGACATTTAAAGAAGATCCTGTGCATAATGAAGTGTTGATACAAGAACAGCCAGTACTTGAATGTTTGAGAATAGAAACGATAAGATTTTTGTAGGTTTTATCAACAAAAAGAGTGAGAGAAGATGTCCCAGAAACGTCGTTAAGGACATTGTTTACGTTATATCCAGAAGGAGATAAGAGATTGGTTTATAAGAAATATGCGAATCAAGGAGACTGGATATCAGAACATAAAGGGTTTGCGAATTATCTGATCAATGTGAGCAAGATAGATAACTCAATAAAGATCCAGTATAAGAATCAGGAAGAGAATCAAAGTCAATTAAAGTCGCAGCAAAATGCCGCAGAAACGTTGCATTTTGAAGCGACTTTTGAATCGGGAAATCTTTATTCAGCTTACAAGGTAATAATGAATTTGATGAAAGGATTTGAATTTGACTGAGAATAGATTTCGGATAATGAATATGATTTGATTCTTCAGAATGATATCAATACAAGGGGACATACGCAATGGTTTTTCTTTGCTGTCAATAATTGCAAAAAGAATTCGACTGTCACCTTTAACATCATGAACCTGGTAATTTAGAGGGGGAATGTTTGGTTAATAGTTATCAGTTGAAGCCTGATTCGTTGTTTAATGAAGGAATGCAGCCTGTGGTCTTTTCAACTATGGCCAATAACGCTCATAAAAAAGGTTGGCAACGTGCTGGATTTGATATTTCTTACTATAAAAACAACATTGCAAGAGTAGATCTTTGGGGAAAGGAGAAGGGGTTAATTTTATCGTCAATAGGAAGGATATAGCAATGGGAAATCTTACTATACACTAACGTTTACTTATACTTTTGCTTACTCTCAAGATACTGTTTACTTTGCTCATTGCTTCCCTTATACTTTCTCCCGTCTCAACAAATTCCTCACCAAATTAACTGAAGATCCTGTGAAGAAAAAGTACATATCAAGAAAAGTATTGTGTCAGACTTTGGCCAGCAATGACTGTGAATATCTAACCATCAGTTCTGGAAAGCCAATGACAGTAGAATTTTCGAATCCTCTGGATGAATGTAATCGATAAATAGACAAAAGGAAAAGATGATAGAATTGGCATAGTTTTGACAGCAAGACAACATCCAGGAGAGTCTCTTTCCTCATACATGATGCAAGGAGTTCTTGAATTTCTGACAAGTGAGGAAGAAGAGGCTCAGATAATGCGAGATCGAGTTGTCTTCAAGATTGTTCCAATGTTGAACCCTGATGGTGTGATTCATGGAAATTACAGAGCGTCGTTATGTGGAAGCGATCTGAATAGAAGATGGAAAGTGCCAAAGAAGGTGTTACAGCCAAGCATTTATTACGCAAAGAAGTTGATTAGAGACTTCCAAAAGAGTCGTCCTCTCCAGTTATTCTGTGATTTTCATGGTCATAGTAGAAAGTAAGTTGGCTTGGGAGTACTGGGAAGTAATCCTTTCAAAGGAAAAATGTATTTTTCTATGGAAATGCAACGCAGGATAATCCATTTGGAGCGAGAGTTTTTCCATTATTGCTGTCAAAACTATCGAAATACGTTTCATTTGAGGATAGTAGATTTGTGATTGAGAAGGCGAAGGAGTCGACTGCTAGAGTGGCACTTTGGAAAGAACTTCGCCTTGATAATATTTTCACTTTAGAAGCTTCCTTCCATGGTTATGATCAAGATGTAAAATGAGTTTTTTTGTGACATAATATTCATCATGCAAATAGGGAAAAACATTGAATTTTACAGAAGAAGATTATATTAATGTCGGAAAAGATTTTTGCAAAGGCTTATATCAATATTTGGCGTCAACTGTCTTTCTTAACAATCCAATTTCTAAAGGAGTTGTCAGTAGCTCAAAAATTGACGACCAAGACAGCAGTCCTAAAAAGTCAGCTGGCGTCAGAGGATACGGAACTGCTCAGAACAGCCTCAGTAATCTTCCTGATATGAAGGATATGAAGCCATTACCAGGTTCACAGGGAATTATCCCCACAGCGACAACACTTTTAAAAAATAAAGAACAAGTGTTTAATGCAGCTGATTTAATGAAAGAGTTGGTGAGCAATAAGGACTTGATAAAGGTTGGATTTCAGAATGATGACTCAGGATCAGATAGTAATCCTTCAGAAGATGAGATTCCGCCAAGCGAGCTGAATAAAATCCTTCCTTCGAAATCAAAATTGACAATAAAGAAGCCAAAGAAAAAGCTAAAGAAGGCTCTTGAGAAAATTATTGCCCCTCCTGAAACCACAAAAAAGACCAATGAAAAACCAGATCCAAAGCCAATAACTCCTCCCACTGAGGCGAAGCCTGAGAATCCACAAAATCAGTCTGTGATGTTAAAGGAAATCCCTAAAGAGGCACCTAAAGAAGAGAAGCAAAAGCCGAATTCAGCAAAGCTTCCGACTTTTAGAATAAAGAATTTTAAGAAAACAACGACAGTTCAGCCAAGTAAAGAGCAGTTAATGATAGTGAATGCGGCTCCAATGTTGACTCCACCAAGAGAGGTGACGATGATTGATAATGAGACGCAGACTGAGGAGAAGTACTTCTCAGGACCACCTTTGGGAGAGGAACCAAAACAACCAGGAAAGCCCGGAAAAGATTATTATCGAGCTGCAAGTTATCAAAGTAAGAACTATTTCATGAGTGAGGTAAATAATGATTTTCCCTAGAGGAGTTTAAACAACATTTGATGGTGAAGAATTTTGGCGGGAATAGAAGCAGTCTTGCAATGAAGTCAATGGATTCACAATCACAATTAGCAGGATTGTCATCTTTAGCTGTTTTAAGTGAAAAGGCTATGAGTGTTAAAGCTGCCTTATTAAGGGTAAATCTTATTGGGAGAGTTGAAATATTAATGCTTTAAAAGACTACAATTGGAACATTATTTGTGAAAGGAGCCAAGATGGAGTCAGACTCAGGTTATAGAATTGAACAGTATTACTCAATGAAGGATCAAGCTTGTAAGGGAACGACCACAGAACTCGAAATCCGATTGGCCAAGACGCATAAATATAATAATAGTTCCAATAAGATTGACTCAAGCCGTCGTCAAAATGGATATTTCTTGGATGAAGGACTGAATAATAAGAGCTACCAACCTCCTCAGGATTCAGAGCGCCGAAATTCGATGGTGAAGAACCCATCAGATCCTCAATTTTATTTCGAGAAACGAGGAGAAAAAACTGCTGCTTTCTTTACAGAGAGTCAAAGTCGAGCAAGAGCCACAACCCTTACAACAAATACAGGCGAGCCAAATTCCCCTGAACCGATGCCTAGATCACATAATAGTAGCAAAATCCCCAAAAATCCTCTCTCATTCTCAACGTATTCGAGAAATCTGTACAAATTGTTGTTAACTTTTCCCTTTAGGTATATGGCAAAGGAAGGAATATATGAGGTAAAGACGGATGATTCACCAAGCAATTTCCGATCAGAAAGAAGACAGCACTCAAGGAAGAATTCTTCTCCATTAAAGTTCCCAAGGCAACCAATACAAGCATTTGCTCCAAAGGAAGAAAAGGAGAAGGATAATTCAGTGACATTCCAGTCTGTAATGCAATATGCTCAAAAAGGAATGAGCGAAGGACAAGGAGGTCCTTTATCGAAGGGAACGAGCCAGTTTATAAAGAAACTACAAAAGGATTACAGTGATAATTCAATGAGAAGTTTAAAGAATGTGATTAGCTCTCAAGGAGATAGGATTATGCTGAAGAATCTATCAAAAGCCCCTCCTCCCCAAGATAATAGCACAAGCGATGTGGAGATTGCAGATGGCCAGAATTTTATGATAAGAAAGCTAGGAGCAAGCAAGTCAAGCTCCTCATCAAATGTGTATAAAGCTTATCCAAATTTCTTTTTGAGGAAAATCTGAAGTCGAATTGGGACTATAGGATTTGGACTATGGAGTATTTTAATGAATTTTTATTTTTGTAGTTTTATTCTTGTGAAATGAACAACAATTTTTACTTATAATTTTTCACTATTTGTTTTTTGCCTTTATTTTTTTAAAATTGTTCTGTTCTGCTCATTAATGATTGTCTCTTTTTAAAAAAATCCAATCTCAGGGAAGTCTGATCAGGATATAATAACAAAATAGGGGGAGTTTTTGATTCAACCTTACTTCCTAAATATAG
>Ga0182738_1001335_pt1 | contig 31058 bp, 26 predicted proteins | sample eDN5th30CBELigMG_FD_128876 | JGI IMG/M metagenome (GOLD analysis project Ga0182738, IMG submission 128876) | Enriched Miracle-Growth compost microbial communities from Emeryville, California, USA - eDNA 5th pass 30_C BE-Lig MG (version 2)... ...
GATAGCTGCGAGAAAACGCAGCTAATCGGCGGCGGAGTGGAGCGCGTGGGAGATAGCTGCGAAAAAACACAGCTAACCGGCCGGGGAGTGGAGCGCGTGGGAGATAGCTGCGAGAAAACGCAGCTAACCGGCCGCCGAGTGAAGCGCGCGAGAGATAGCTGTGAAAAAGCGCAGCTAACCGGCCGGGGAGTGAAGCGCGCGAGAGATAGCTGTGAAAAAACGCAGCTAATCGGCGGCGGAGAGGAACGCGCGAGAGATAGCTGCAAGAAAACACAGCTAATCGGCCGGGGAGTGGAGCGCGTGGGAGATAGCTGCGAAAAAACGCAGCTAACCGGCGGCGGAGTGGAGCGCGTGGGAGCTAGCTGCGAAAAAACACAGCTAATCGGCGGCGGAGCGGAACGCGCGAGAGCTAGCTGCGAAAAGACACAGCTAATCGGCCGCGGAGTGAAGCGCGTGGGAGCTAGCTGCGAGAAAACGCAGCTAACCGGCCGCCGAGTGAAGCGCGCGAGAGCTAGCTGCGAAAAAACGCAGCTAATCGGCGGCGGAGAGGAACGCGCGAGAGAAAGCTGCGAAAAAACGCAACTATCCCTCCCCCAACTGCTGCCTGCAACAGACAACCCGCGGCGAACCGGGCCAGAGCAAGCCTCTTGAACCACTTCGGGTTCTTTTTTTATGAGAAATTAATATGAAATCAGGAAACTTTTCCCTTAATTTAAACGTCATATTTTGGTACGATGCAGAAATGCTGTCTGTGCTGGCTCGAAGCAGCAATCTGCGTGTGCGGATGAATAATTTGGTAAAGGATAACAATGAAACGAAGTTTAGGAGGATGCCTCAAGTGTTTTCGCTAAGAGAAACACCGATTGCCGTGCGAAGGACGCTCCATGGCATCGCAATCGCAGTACTGCTTATCTCGACCATTATTGTACTCGCGTACGGCAATTATTTTTTACTCGGGGATTTGCAGAAGCCAAACAATGATGATGTAAAATATGTTCGCAGCGCGCAGATTTTATTGGAACAGGGAACTCTTGCCTACAACAGCGGTACCAGTCCGACATTGTTCATCATGCCAGGCATCGTGTTGATCCTATCCGGGTTCATATGGTTGTTCGGCCAGGACGGCGGCATGATCGCCTTCCGCCTGTTTCAATGCTTGCAGCAGGCTGCCTCGATCTATCTGGTCTTCTTCATCGTTCGATACATGTTCAATCAGCGTGCGGCGATCATTGCTTGCATCATTAGCGCGCTGTACTGGCCGGATTACTTCTCATCTGGCGAGATTCTGACAGAGACAACGTTCAAGACGATTGTGCTGCTGCTCATCTGTACCACGATTGCTGCCGTTGAACGCAGACGATGGGGGATGTATGCCGCCATTGGCGCGCTCGTGGCAGCAGCCGCTTACTTTAAACCGCATGCTTCCTTGTATCCGGCCATCCTCGTGCTGTTGTGGCTGAAGCGCAAATATACATGGAAGGAAATGGTACAATTCGGCATAGTTATGGCAGGGACGTACATTGTGCTGCTGCTGCCATGGTGGATTCGGAACCTGATCACGTTCGACCGATTCGTCCTATTCACGAACTCGGCGGGAAGTCCATTCCTGCTCGGTACGCGCATTCATGGCGCTTTGCCGCCTGCCGGCTTCTTCGAGGCTCATCCGGAATATTCGCCTGATACCGTATTCCAGGGCTCGGACAGCACCGCGATACATAAGGGGCTCGACATTATTCGTTACGGCTTCACGCATGAACCGCTTCGATACAGCTATTGGTTCACCCTTGGCAAAATGGCAGAGCTCTACTTGAATCCTTATTACTGGCGCCCAGTCTGGCCGATCGGCCGCGATGCGATGAAATGGATCCAACAAGCGCTCGTTATTGTCAGCCTAGTTGGCTTAGTCTGGGCGATGATTCGCCGCCCGCTCGTACGTCAGCTGCCGGTGCTGCTGACACTGCTTTATTTTACCGTTATCTATCTGCCGTTCGTCGCTTTCTCGCGTTACGGATATCCGAATATGGTACTTATTACGTTGTTCGCAGCTTTCCTGCTCGAGCGGATCTATACCTTCATCAGTAACCGTCTTAGTAAATGGCGAGCCGCCCATGGGAGGCAGCATTCGCTGCATAAAGGGGAGACTGTCTAATGAGAACGCTCGTTATTATCCCGGCCTACAATGAAGAGGGGAGCATTGCACAAGTCATTGGCGACATTCGGGAGCATGCGCCCGAAGTCGATATTGTCGTCGTAAACGACGGCTCGAAGGATCGGACGGAGGAAATTGCACGAGATGCCGGTGCCAATGTGATCACGATGCCATTCAATGTCGGAATCGGCGGCGGCATGCAGACGGGGTATCTGTATGCGTACCAGAACGGTTATGATGCAGCAGTTCAGATGGACGCAGACGGACAGCATCGCGCAGCCGACCTGCCGAAGCTGCTAGCGGCAATTCCACACAGCGACCTCGTTATTGGTTCTCGCTATGTGGAAGAGACGGCGTATCGTTCGTCGGCAACAAGGCGTGTCGGCATTCTATTCTTCTCGCAGCTTGTCAGCATCGTGACGAGGCAGCGATTTACCGATACGACAAGCGGCTTCCGCGCCGCGAATCGCAAAGTTATTGCACTTTACGCGAGCTACTATCCTTCTGACTATCCAGAGGTTGAATCGATCGTATACTTGAAGCGTAGAGGCTGCCGTCTTATCGAGGTACCCGTGGAGATGCGCAGCCGCGAAGCGGGCCGCTCTTCTATTACACCATTAAAGTCGGTCTATTACATGCTGAAAGTGACCTTGTCTGTCCTTATGAGCGCATCGCGTGTGCGGGTTCGCGGGGTGAAGGCAAGCGGATGAGCATTTACATCATATCGATCACTTTCTCGGTTTTGTTTCTTGTTGCCGTGTTTGAGCTTGTTCGTCGACAGCGGCTTAAGGAGCAGTATTCGCTGTTATGGATTTTGTTCGGCGTTGTGCTGCTCGGCGTATCGTTTAATGTGCGTTTTCTAGAGCGGCTTGCGGAGTGGCTTGATGTCAAATATGCGCCGGCGCTGTTGTTCCTCTTCGGCCTGTTATTCTGCTTCGCATTCATCCTTCACCTGACACTCGTGATCTCCAAGCTGACGAGTCAAGTGCTTCGGCTGACACAGGAGCTTGCTATTATGAAGGGCCAACATCGGGAAGGCGAGGGTGGGATGCAATGAGCAAGACGGTCAGTTATTTTCTTCTATTCGGGAATGTGTTACTGTTGGTGGCAGGACAGATATTGTTCAAAATAGGACTGCAGCGCACAGACGGCCTTCACTGGCTGCGAATTGCGCAGTCGCCCGCGATTTGGTCCGGGCTGGTGCTCTATGGTGTGGCGACGCTGCTCTGGTTCGCTGTGCTGACGCGGCTTCCGCTGAGCGTCGCCTATCCGATGCAGAGCATGGCCTATGTGCTTGGCCTGCTCGCTGCATGGTTTATATTTGATGAGACGCTGTCGGCAGGGAAGATCGCCGGCTGCGTTATTATTTTGTTCGGCGTATATTTGGTAGCAAGGTAGAGAGGGTGCTTCTAGACGATGAGCAGGATGAGCAGAATCATAGATTTGACGCATCTGATTCAGAATGGATTGCCGCCATTCCCAGGCGATTCCGAGACGGTGCTGGAGCAGAGCCGGTTCTATGCGGCTGATGCGTTCAACAATCATCAACTGACGATTAATATGCACGCGGGGACGCATATCGATGGACCGATGCATCTCCTTGATATTCATACGTATCTTCACGAAATTCCGATTGAGCGCTTCATCGGTGATGCCTGTCTGCTCGATGTATCCGGACAAGACGAGATTGACTATAAGGAGCAATATGAGTCACAGATCCAAGAAGGTCAGATCGTCGTCCTGCATACGGGCTGGGGCAAGTCGTTCGGGCAGCCGGACTATTTTACCGAATATCCGGTGTTGAAGGTAGCGTTCGGTGAGCTGCTTGTTCGCAAGAAGGTACCGATGGTATGCATGGACATGCCTTCCCCTGATAAAGCGCCGCATGCCGTCCATAAGCTGCTGTTCAGCCATGAGATCCTCATTGCGGAGAACTTGAACAACGTCGATCAGCTTCTTGGCGTCGACTCATTCGAAATTATTGCATTGCCGCTTCGCATTCAAGCCGATTCGTCGATTGCTCGGATTGTAGCGAGAGTAAGAGGGTAGATTGGGTAATTTTATGCAAAAAGCTGTCGTCTTGTCACGACGGTCGTAAGCGCTTTATGCTTGCTATTGATACACTGAGTCTATTGTTATACAGTATTGTCTGACAATAGTAATTGATGATTGAGATTCTTTGTCCCGATATTAGAAGGTTGAATGATTGCAAATTGTGATCGTTGAGGGATGGGTGAAGTGGTAACCATAACCGTTATGAGCATGATCCATTTTGCATAAAAGCAGCATGAGAACAGGAGGATGCATGTTGTTTCTTACGATTGTGGTGATTATCGGATTGGCTGGCATTATTAGCAATCAGTATTCCAGCCTGCGAAGAATGGAGCGGCTGCAGCGCTCGCTGGATGAGTTGAACGAGAAGCTGCAGGCGCAGCAGACAGCTTCGTATCCGAAGCTGGATAAGTGAAGCTGGTTCTTGTCCTTATCAGATAGGTGTGCCTCGTCGAGAGGGCTTCACCATCAGCAACCCGCCAATAAGCGCTGCTACGCAGCGCTTATTTTATTTTGCACAGTCAGTCGGTTTAAGATGGGTCAGCACCAAGTAGGACAAGGCAGATTTTCCTGCGATGGATCACTCGTTCTTAAGAGGACGCTATATCCGATATGTGATCTTTATCCAATATTTAATTGAAAGGTTTCAACTTGATACATAAAATGGATAAGGGTGACAATTTAATATAGGGGTCGATAGGAATGGGAACGCTGCACAAACTGAATCAAGCAATGGCAGCAGCGATGCTGATTCTCGCGCTGTTGGCAGGAGCTATGCGTGATGCGGCCGTCGCTGCAGCAGCATCGGGACAAGCATCGCTGACAGATTTGAAGCTTGTGATCGACGGGAAAATCGTAGTAGAGAAGGCTTATACGTCGGATGGGAGAACGATGGTTCCTCTTGCCCCTGTAGCGAAAGCGCTCGGAGCAAAGCTGGAGACGACAACGAAAGGTGTGAAGCTGACCCTCGACAACACGCTCATCGTCCTAACGGCAGGATTAAAGCAAGCATCCATCAACAATAAGACACTCGTACTTCCGTCCGCGCCGATGAAGAGAGGCAAAGAACTCAATATCCCTTTCGCCCTGCTTGGGAATTTGTTCGGATTGGACGCTGTATATCATACAAGCCAGAAGTCGGTTGAAATAAAGACAAAATCCAGCAATGCGACAGTGTATGGGTATGTCGTCGATAAGGAAGGTAAGCCTGTTAAGAAAGGAGCTGTTGATTTCTATACGAACGATCATATGAGAATGTATGCGGCCCCGATTACGAACGGCTTCTATCGTACCAGTCTGCCTGCGGGCGAATATGAACAGAAGAGCATTCACAGCTTGGGCGACGCCATCTGGCAAGACGATGTAAGCGGCGAAAGTCTGCAGCTCAACAAAGGGGATCGCCGCTATATGTATATAGCCCAGTCGCAGCCAAACCTGATGTTCCAGGTGCAGTACGAGGATGGCACACCAGTGAAGAGCGGTCAGATGTTAGTCATGGGCAGATACTCGATGTCGTATGTGCAGATTGTAGAGGGCATCGCGTTGTATTCCGCCAAGCAGCAGGAAGAACTATTCATCGATACGATCGAAATCACTGGCGCCTCTAATGGAAAGTGGGACGTTTACGAGAAATTCAATGTCGATCCTGCTATTGCGCACGACTCCAAGACGGTCGTCGTTCATAAGCCGAATGTCCGCCTGAAGATCAACAGCTCAGGAAGCGTGATCAACAGCGGAGCCGTAACGATTGTAGATGCAATGAACGCAACGACACAGATCTATCAACATCTGATCCATAACGGAGAAGATGCGATGTATTTGCCGGATGGTGAATACGATTGGATCGAGGTTGACCTCTATAATTTCGATGAAGTCTATGGGGTGCATCAGAAGATACGCGTGCGCAGCGGAGTCGCTGAACAGCCTCAATTGTCCTATCGGTTGCCGGACAACGTCGTCACAGGGAAAGTGATTGCCAATGATGGCACTTCGCTCGCGAATGGTTACGTCTCGTTCGTACCCGCCAACGGAAACTTGCCTGCTGCTACCTGCAAATTGAACGCGAACGGACAATTCTCTGCCCGTTTGCTGGATGGTTCCTATACGGTTACTTATTATGACAGTTTCGGCCTTACTCGTGAGCTTGATGATAGAATAGTCGTGTCGAATGGCAAGGCGGAGCCGGCAGATTTGGTCGTCTATTTATCATAGCATCCCGGCATTTGCAGGTATCCTTATGAAGGATGGGTGAACATCATTGATGAGATTGAATCGAGTTTATTCCCTGCTATTGGTGCTTGCGTTGTTATCGTCAGCGACAGCAGGGAACGTCGTCCACGCGGAGGCGGCTGGCGGGTTCAATTGGGTAAAGCTGTACATTAATAAGGCATTATCAAAGGACAAGGCCTATACAGAGCAGGGGCAATCGATGGTGCCGATCCAACCCGTTATCCAAGGCAAAGGGTCAGTGAGGTTCTCAGGCGAGAATGCGGTCATTCGAATAAGCGGGTTAACGATCGAGTTGACGATAGGCTCCGTCGAGGCGAAGGTGAACGGCGAACGCATTGTGCTGCCGGCTGAGCCGGAGAAGAAAGCTGGCAAGTGGTATATGCCAAGCCAGATCATCGAGTATCTGTTTGGCTTCCCGATTACTGAGGCAGTGGGCAAAGATGCCAAGGTCAGCATCTTAACGACTCGTGAGCCAGCTGCTGTATTCGGATACGCAGAGGATCGGAATGGAGAGCCGGTCAAGGACGGCCTAATCTCGTTTTGCACAGACAAGGATAACTATTTGTGTTTGGCAGCAGACGTGAAGGATGGATTTTATCGGGCGGCATTGACGGTCGGTGTTGATTATTCGCTTGTGAAACTGAGTGGATACGAGAATAATTACCCGATCTGGCAGGACGTTGTCGGCACAACATCGTTTAAGTTGAAGCAGTCGGACCATTGGTTCAGACGGTATGTGCAGCCGGAGGCCAACGTGACGATACAAGTGGTGTATGAAGATGGAACGCCGGTGAACAGCGGCTCCATCGACATTGCCGCCGGAGTGAACAGTTCGTCCTATCAGATCAAGGACGGTCAAGTGCAGTATTCGGTTTCTGAGAAAACAGTGCTGCAAGTGACGTCCTTCAGGGCCGAGGGGGCGAAGAAAGGAGTAGCTGGCATTTACGGCGCCTTTGAAGTCGATCCTTCGAAAGCGCCAAATCCATTAAAGGTTGTCATCCGTCAATCGACGGTTAAGCTGCGCGTTATTGCACCAGGAGTCAACAGAGGCGGTATAGCGTTCTTCATTAAAAGAGCTTATCCTGTAATGAGTAGTAGTGATGCCGCAATGTCTGGCCTTCTGACGGTTGCTCCAACGGAAGGTCCGGAATTGGAAGCAAGCCTTCCAGATGGCGAGTATACTTGGTCGTATTCCTTGCTCCTAGAAGGCGGGACTTATCGGGCAGAACGAACCTTTGTCATTCGCAATGGCAAAGCAGCGGAAGCAGAGTATGTCGAAGAACTGCCGAAACAGGCGGTCACAGGACAGGTCAAAGGTTCGGATGGCTCGACGGTAACGGATGGAAATATTGCCTTCTGGAAGTCGGGGACCCCAAGGGTCGGCGTGGATTATTGGGGATCGGCTTCGGCCAACTGCCGGATCAGCTCGAAGGGTACGTACTCGCTGCGATTGAAGGATGGGGAGTATACAGTTGTCGTGTATGACAATGCCGGAACTCAACGAACGATTAACGAGAAAGTTACGGTCACCAACGGGAAAGCTGATATCACTGCACTTACTCTACCATCATCTTAAACTTCTTAAGTAGAACCCTTCGCACCTCCAGTCCTCTGTTTCTATTCAGGATCGAATGAGTGGAGGACTCGTGGCTTCTATGTGTAATATTTTTAACTGACACGGATTATTCACTTCTCTTCCATGGTAATATGGATCAAATCCAGCTGTCAGTGAAAGGGTGATTGCACGTGTATGAACACGAGATTAATAGAGATCAAATCGTTAGTACTGAAGAAGAACTGCGCGCGCTGATCGGATTCCCGGGAGAGCTTATAGAGCGCAAATCGATTACACATCTAGATGCTCATTGCCGGGACTTTATTGCAAGATCGCCATTCGTTCTGCTCTCTACTTCTAATGAGCTAGGGCAATGTGATGTGTCGCCAAGAGGGGATGGCCCTGGCTTTGTTCACGTCCTGGATGACAGGCATCTGGTCATTCCGGAACGCCCAGGCAACAAGCGCATCGATTCGCTGCGCAACATCATCGCGAATCCGCATGCGGGCATGTTGTTCATGATTCCGGGGCTTGGCGAAACATTGCGCGTTAATGGCCGTGCCTCGATCACAAAGGATGAGAGGCTTCTAAGTCGTATGGCGGTCAAGGATCGTGCGCCAGTGCTGGGCATTATAGTAGAAGTAGTAGAATGCTACATGCATTGCGCGAAGGCGTTCTTCCGTTCACAGCTGTGGAAATCGGAGTCGTGGCTTGGCAAGGAGCAGCTTCCGTCGCCTGCTGCCATCATTGCGGCTCATGTTTCTATGGAAGGCGTGACTGCCGATACGATAGCGGATCGGCTGGGGGACAGTTATAAGAATCGGCTTTATTGAGAACAAGAGGAGCGGGGATCAAGGGATGGAGATATTTGAATCGGCTTGAAACGACTGCAGCCTCATAGCTTGCGTGATTAATGAACATCGATTCAAAATTGTTTGCTAGAGCAGCTTGTGGGTCAGGAAGGCCCATGATGCATTCGTACATATCCTGCTTACTGGATGAAAGTCGCCGTCCACTATGATTTTGGTTCCCTCGTATTGCCCGGACATCTTTATAAGCTGTGCAATGACCATGCCAAGCTGCTCCTGGACCCTCTGTTCAATCCAGTTGGAGAACGCTGCTGGTGGCTGCATGAAGTATTCTTCCCACGAATCGAATTGTGGCCGCTTGCTCATGGCCGGCTGATACTTCGGATCAGCCAGCGCTTGATAGGCGGGGAAGGTATCGTCCCAATTCAAGAGCGGCAGATTGTATTTGTTCGCCAAGTATTCACTTGTAGTCGTTTTGCCTCCGCACGCCGTACCGGAAACGAAGAGGACATTGCTCAGATCATGTTCCTGTAAGGAGTCACTGTAACTGGAACAAATTTATGTTCAAGTGTAAGTAATGTGACGGTACTGTCGCATTCTACACGATTAAGGTTGCCATGAAGCAGACCATTCTTCGATTACAATGCCCCAGAATGTGTAAATGATTGGGTGTCTTAGAATGTGCTCTTCATTCGGTATCAACAGAGGGGGAGTAGTTTTAGACTTCCTCCGTTTTTTGTTCTGCCGACTGGTATTTGTTCTTCTGGTTACCGCATAGGTTCAAGAAGAAACGAGAGGCTTCACATATTGTTCATAATTAATCAAATATACGAGCGAACAGCAAATTTATGGCTTTTGGCGGGGAAATGGCGAGTGATTTACATATTTTTGCATTGACAATCGTTCTCATACCCTTTATAGTGACGTTGATAATCATTATCATCAATACTAAACTTTAAATAAAGGAAGGGTATGCCCACAATGAAAGCCAAACGTTTTCTCTCATTCAAATCTGTTATGATCATGTCGATCGCTCTGATGATCGCACTCGCTGGCTGCTCGAGCAGCAGCAAATCGGAATCGACGGAGCCAGCTGCGACAACTGACACGTCGGCAAGCAATGCTGCGACGACAACAGAAGCATCCACAGATGCGCAAGTACAATATCCGATCACGATTAAGCATGCATTCGGCGAGACGGTTATTGAGAAGAAGCCAGAACGTGTCGCTTCGATCTCGTGGGCAAACCATGATGTTGCGCTTGCACTTGGTGTTGTGCCAGTAGGCTTCTCGGCTGCGAACTATGGTGTTGAAGACGGCAGTGGAATGCTGCCTTGGACGGCCGCTAAGCTGAAAGAGCTCGGCACGGATAAGCCTAACATTTTCCAAGATACGGACGGTCTTGATTTCGAAGCAATCTCGAATGCAGAGCCAGATGTTATTCTTGCGGCATACTCCGGCATTACGAAGGAAGATTATGAGACGCTGAGCGAGATCGCTCCAGTTGTTGCATACCAAACACAGCCTTGGGTAACGTCCTGGCGTGAGCAGGTTGAATTCAACTCCAAAGGCATGGGCATGGAGGAAGAAGGCAAGCAGCTCATCGCAGATACAGAGAAGCTGATTGCTGATAAAGCAGCTGAGCATCCAAGCATTAAAGGCAAGAAAGCGGTATTTGCTTACATCTCGCCGCAAGACCTGTCTTCCATCTCGATCTATACACCTGGTGACCCACGTGGTGCATTCCTTGAAGAGCTCGGCATGGTGTTCCCAGAGAGCGTTAAGAATCTCGTGACGGCTGATTCCGGCTTCTATCTCCAATTGAGCGCTGAGAATGCAGACGTTCTGAACGATGCAGATATTATTGTAAGCTATGCGGATGATGCTGTACTGAAGACGCTCCAAGCGGATCCAGTATTCGGCAAAATCCCAGCGATCCAAAGAGGATCTGTTGTATTCATTAAAGACGGTACGCCGCTCGCAGCAGCAGGTAACCCGAACCCGCTCTCGATCGCTTACACGATTGATGAGTATGTAGGCCTGCTCGACGCAGCTGCAGCTAAGATCAATGGCTAGTACAACGACTTCAATCAACAAACAGGTAAGCCTGCATGTTCCGAAGCATTTTACGAAAGTGCTCGTGATCGGCGTCATCCTGCTTGCGCTATGTGTGCTTGCTTCACTCGTGTTCGGATCTCGCGTCGTACGGTGGAATGATATCATTGACGGGTTGTTCCACCCGAATGCCGAGTCCTTCGAGGCAAGTATCGTACACAAACGAATCTCGCGGACGGTCTTCGGACTGTTCTGCGGGGCAGCGTTAGGCGTATCCGGATCGCTTATGCAGGCGGTTACTCGAAACCCGATCGCAGACCCAAGCATATTGGGTGTTAACACAGGGGCATCGCTGTTTGTTGTTTGTGGGATTGCGTTCTTGCAGATTAGCACCGCGAGTCAATATATTTGGCTGGCATTGGTCGGTGCGATGCTCACCGCAATATTCGTATATGGAATCGGCTCTATGGGACGTGGCGGCGCCACGCCCCTTAAGCTTGTATTAGCAGGAGCCGCCACAAGCGCTGCCCTTTCTTCACTCGTTAGTGCGATCATGATTCCGCGTTCCTATGTCATGGATCAATTCCGATTCTGGCAAGTAGGCAGCGTTGGAGCAGGGAATTGGGATGTCGTTGGGACGTTTGCTCCGTTTCTGATCGTTGGCATTGTACTTGCGTTTGTTACTGCTCCGGCATTGAATGCGCTGGCGCTCGGCGATGAGGTTGCGACCGGACTTGGTGTTCGTACGGGAACGCTTCGATTGCTTGCCGCTGTTGCTGGTGTGTTATTGTGCGGCGCGACAACGGCATTGGCTGGGCCGATCGGCTTTATCGGACTGCTCGCCACGCACGTTATGCGTTTAGTGCTTGGGCCTGATCTGCGGTTTGTCATCCCGATGTCAGCTCTCTCTGGAGCGATTGTACTGACGCTATCGGACGTAATCGGCAGAGTCGTCGGAAGCCCAGGCGAGCTTGAAGTTGGAGTTGTTACCGCATTCGTCGGTGCTCCGATTCTGATTCTAATAGCGATGAAAGCGAAAGTGCGTTCATTATGACAACAAATACGATTGCTTACATTATCGAAGGTAGACGTGTGCGCCAACGTCGATGGATTGTAGTAACGAGCATACTGGCCGTTCTATCCGTCGTGCTGTGCTGCGCCATGCTGATGCTGGGGAATAAAAACTATCCTGTCCAAGACGTTCTTCGTGCGCTCACGGGCGAGAAAATTAAAGGCGTCTCCTTCGCCGTGAATACGATACGTTTGCCGAGAATGCTGGCAGGCTTGATGGCCGGATTTGCGTTCGGCATCGCTGGCCATACGTTTCAGACGATGCTTCGCAACCCGCTGGCGAACCCGAACGTAATCGGCATTACTTCCGGCTCAGGTGCGGCAGCTGTGTTCTGCATTACAATGCTCCATGCCAGCGATACGGTGATCTCGATTGCTTCGGTTATTGCCGGCCTTGTGACTACCATCATTATTTATCTGCTATCCAATAACGGAAGATCGTTCTCGATCGGTCGGTTAATTCTGATTGGTATCGGCATACAGGCAATGCTGGATGCGGTCATATCGTATCTGATGTTGAAAAGCGCGCAATATGATCTTCCGGTTGTGATGAGGTGGCTCAGCGGCAGCCTCAACGGCTCGAAGATGAATGAGCTTCCGCCGCTTGTTATTACGATCGTTATTTTTGCACCGATCATTATTATGCTGGGCAAACATTTGAGCATATTAGAGCTTGGCGAGCAGTCCGCAACCTCGCTTGGCGTGAATACGAATAAGACGCGAATTGCACTTATTGTGAGCGCGGTCATTATGATATCGATTGCTACTTCAATTACGGGTCCAATTGCTTTTGTCGCATTCCTCTCGGGTCCGATCGCCAAACGATTAGTAGGAGCAGGCTTCTCAGGCGCCATTCCTGCCGGTCTTGTCGGCGTTATTCTGGTATTGGCATCCGATCTAATCGGACAATTCGCATTTGAGACTAGATTCCCTGTCGGCATTATAACGGGCATACTCGGAGCACCATACTTGATCTACTTGCTAATCCGAATGAATCGGAAGGGAGACTTATAATGAAGGCGACTCATACGTTTCAAGCGGAACAGACGGTTTCCGGCTATGAGAACAAGACGATTGTTCAAGGTATTAGCTTGTCGATACCAAGCAACAAAATAAGCGTCATTATAGGGGCGAATGCCTGCGGCAAGTCGACGCTGCTGAAGACGCTGGCAAGGCTTATTAAGCCGACCTCGGGCAGCATTACGCTCGACGGCAAGCAGATCGACAAAATCCCGCCGAAGCAGCTGGCTCGCGTACTGGGATTGCTGCCGCAATCGCCGATCGTTCCGGAGGGCATCTCGGTCGCGGACTTGGTTGGCCGCGGACGATTCCCGCACCAAACGCTGTTCAGCGGCTGGTCGAAGAAGGATTATGAGGCTGTCGCAGAGGCGATGGAGATCATGAAGATTACCGAACTGGCGAATCAGAATATCGACGAATTGTCGGGCGGTCAGCGGCAGCGGGTATGGATTGCGATGGCGCTTGCGCAGCAGACGGACATTTTGTTCCTGGATGAGCCGACGACTTTCCTCGATATTACGTATCAGGTCGAAATTCTCGATCTGCTCACGGACCTTAACCGCAAACATGGAACGACGATCGTCATGGTACTCCATGATATCAACCTGTCCTCGCGTTATGCGGACCATATCTTTGCGTTGCGCAAGGGTCTGCTGGTTGCAGAGGGCGAACCATCCAAGGTCATTACGAGCGAGCTTGTGAAGGATATTTTCGGCATGGACAGCACCGTTATTCAAGATCCGGTATCGGGTACACCGCTCATCGTGCCGATCGGGCGGCATCATGCGAAGCCTGTAACGCCGGCAGCTCCGGCATCGCCGGTTAGCCCAGTAACATCGGTTAACTCGGAGGCTCCTGCTCCTGCGAGTTCAACACCTTCAAAGGATCCTGTGCTTACTTATTAATAGATCGCTTTATACTTACTTCTACTCCTCATGTTACTGCGTGTGCGATTCGCATGCGGCAGTCGCTTGGGGAGTTTTTATTATTTTGGACCAATTGATCGGCTTTCGAAGGGGAGGACCAGGGGGAGACGTTGCATTTTGTACAACAGAATATAGGAGTAGCTGTGGGGGTTAGACCTCCCGTTGTAATCTGTGCAGCAGAAAAAGAGGGATATGGCTGAAAAAGATCGGTTGGCGTCTTAATGAGGCGTTTCTGCTGTATGAACTGCAATGGGAAACCGAAGAGCAGCAGCATGACGCTAGTTCTATTGCACGAAGTGCAACGGGGGGAAGATTGCTGGGCTTGCCGTACGTTAGCCTACTACACCTGTGATGAGTCTCGTTAAGTACGAATGATAGGCTAACGATGCTGGCGGTCTCTGCTGCCTTTCTATTTACTCTATTAACCTCTATAATATTTTTTGGAAAAATAGGGAACTATCCTCCTTCTGAATCGTCTACTTGTCGAGGTGAATGTGTTGTCTTTCGAATATTTGGAGCATGTGCAGGGCGGGCTCGATCGATCCGCAGTGCTGGACGAGCTGATGAGAACCTATGGCCGCGACGTCTGGAACTATGCCTTATTCCTGACGCGCAGCCGTGAACTGGCAGACGATATTGCGCAGGATGTATTCGTCAAAGTATATGAGAAGCTGTATTCCTACCGAGGCGAGTCGTCTGTCCGGACATGGCTGCTCGCAGTGACGCGGAATACAGCGCTCGACGCTATGCGATCGTCTTGGTTGAAGCGGGTCATGCTGCTCCCGCAGCGTCTGCTGACATCGGATTCGGTGCCATCGGCTGAGAGAGAGGCGCTCAATCGCGAATTGGTCCATGAAACGTGGTCGGTCGTGCTCGACCTGCCGGCAAAGCTGCGCGAGGTGCTGCTGTTGTCAGCCCATCATGGTCTGCAGATGAAGGAAATTGCGCAGCTGCTCGGTGTATCCGAAGGCACAGTCAAGTCGAGACTGTTCCGTGCGCGGGAGCAGGCAAGCCGCCGATTCAAGCAGCTTGATGAGTCAACTGCCGCCGCGTATGGTGAGGAGGAGTGGACATGAGCGGGCAATATCAGGAGCAGTGGGAGAAGCAGCTGTCAGGACAGCCGATGCGCAATCACGGATTCACCTCAGACATTCAGAGTAAAGTGAGGGAACGAATCCGTATGGAACAGCAAAATAATAAACGGCACAACTGGTTTCGAACAGCAGCAGCGCTTACGTCCGTAATCATTGTGCTTGGCGGCGGCTGGCTGTTAAGAGACGATATCAGCTCCATGCTGAAGCAGAAGCCTAGCGGAATGGAGGGCGTTCCAGCCGCGCTTCAGAATGATGTGCTGGCTGATCAGAACGTGACGCTTAAGGTGATGGTGGGTCAGTATGATAGCTTCACCAATATGCAATATGCACGGCCGTTCTTACTGCATCATCCGACGGTAACCGTGGAGACGGTGGAGATGCCGGAGGGCAAAGATGTGATGAAATGGGTGGATGAAGCGCAGCCAGACGTGCTTCGGCTTAGTCTGCAGCAGTATTATGAGCTGGCGAAGGCGGGGAAGCTCAAGCCGCTGGAAACGCTTATCAAGCGTGATGCTGTAGATGTCGACGCCATGTATGAGCCGGTCATCGATATTTTGCGCCAGTATGGCGGGGGGCAGCTGTACGGCTTGGCGCCAGCTTTTCAGACGGACGCAGTGTTCGTCAATAAGGGGCTGTTCGAGAAGAACGGCATCCCGATGCCTCATGCAGGCATGTCGTGGGACGAGCTGCTGGATACGGCTGCGAGGTTCCAGGGAACAGGTACGGCGGGGCTCTATTCAGGAAACAACCCGAGCGCATTAATTAATGAAATTGGTCAAGCAATTGGATTGCAGACGGATACGCAAGGCGGTAAACAGGTAACCATTGACTCTCCGGCTTGGGCGGAACTGTGGACGAAGATTACGAACGGTTATAAAGAAGGCTGGATTCAGGATCAGGATACGAACAGCAATTCGAACAAGGTGTCCTTCACGCCATCAGATCCGTTCCTGAATGGTAACGCGGCGATGGTTGTTTCGAGCGGATATTACATTCAGCAGATCCAATCGGCAGGGAAGGATGAGCGGAAGTGGATGACGATACCGGTTCCAGGCGATCAGATCTCTTCTTTCCACCTACTTGAAATTTATGCAGTATCTTCGACTGCAAGCAACGAGAAAGCAGCCTGGGAAATGGTTAAGTTTATGAATGGCACTGAATTCGCCAAGCGATTGATCGGCACAGGGATGACTCGGACCCCGATTCGCCAATTAGATGCTCAGCAGAAGTACAGTGAAGAACAAATCGCAGGATTTTATAATAACAAGCTAGAACTGCCAGAGGATTGGCAGAGTGCAGCGGATGGCAAACCGAACAGCAATGCGCTTATTGGCTATGCTTATCAGGATAGTGGCCCGCTTCTAGAGGAAGTCATTGCCGGTAAGCTTTCAGTTGACCAGGCACTTGCTCTATTGAAGGAAAAGCTGGAGCAGCGTGCACAGCAGGATGCGCTGGCTGCGCAGAAGGAGCAGTCATAATGCGGCGGGGTGGGATAGCGGCACTAATCGGTTTGTTCTCGCTGCTTCTCGTGCTGTCGGGATGCTCAGATGGAGAAGAGCAGGTGAAGCAGCCGGATATCCTGAAGGTTGCCGATATTGATGAAATGAACTTCTACTCGATGTACGGAGACTACCTGAATGCCGTTTATCCGAATACACGAATTGAATTTATTTCGGCTAAAGCTGCCTCGGATTGGAACGCATCATTCGAGGAACGTGAGAAAAGGTGGAAGCGGTTGATTGAGAGCGAGCAGCCGGATCTCATCGTCATGCGAGAAGATGAGATCTATCAAGCGTTGGCAGATGAGGGGCTGTTGACAGATTTGTCTCCTTATATGCAATCTTCAGATCTATCGGAGCAGATTCATCCTGGCGTCCTTGAACTAATGAAGCAGAACAGAGACAGTCTGCCTTACGGAATGGCCACCTTATTTACTGCTTCTAAGCTCTATTACAATGAGGATTTGTTCCGAGAGTATGGCATTGATTTACCGCATGATGGCATGACGTGGGAAGAGCTGCTGCAATTAGCCTACCGATTTACTGCAGCCTCTTCTTCGTCAGATGCTCCGATCGGCTATTACCAATCCTATTCGGGACCGATGGAGCTTGCTTCGTATATCGGGAGTACAGAAGGTTTGTCGATGTACCGGTTGAACGCTGGGAAGGTGACACTCGATACAGCAGCTTGGCAGCAAGTTTTTCATACTGCTCTGTCACATTACAGGAATGGAACATTCCGTACGTTTACGCCGGAAGGCAAGATAAGCGCCGAAGGAACTACGTATTACGATCAGGAGGCGACCCTATCAGCGGACTGGTTCAGTAAAGGTCGAGCGGCCATGACGATTGGGTCCTACGGGTCGTTCAGCAGTGTAAAGTTCAAGCTGGGGTCAGTGAATCCGCCAGTCGACGTTTCGACGCGTTCTCGCAGCAGTGACTTTTATGCGAATCATAAGCTTGCGATCCGTGCTGGTTCGTCTGAGGCACAGGCGGTCTGGGGTTTTATTGAATTCATGGTCAGCGATTATGTCGCGAAGGTGTCGGCACAGCAAGCGAGTGACTTTGGCGTACCGAGTCGTATCTCTTATGGACAGCATACCAAGAACGAAAGTGCGTCAGGATTGTATAAACAGATGCCTGCCATTACGCCTCCGGATGATAGAACGGGTATAGACGCTTCGTTCTATGAAGGGTTCTATAGCATGCTTAAACAGGAAATTAGTGATACATTGGCTGACAAGCAGACCGAAGAAGTTATGCTGAAGCGAATGCAGGAGCAGGGACAACAGCTGCTGGATGCAGCGAAGGCTAAGGGGCAGAAGGAATGAAACGGGAGCGAGTTGTGTTGTCGTTGGAAGGACAATTGCAGGGCCGTCTTCACGGAACATATCGTCTATTGATGTTAATGATGAGAGCTGCTCTGATACTGGCCGGGTTGACGGGCTGTGCAGACGACGAAGGAGTAGCTGCCGAGAGACAGGTTCTGAAGGTATTGGACAGCAATGAGCTCAGCTTTAATATGTATTACGGTGATTATGTGAATGCTGCCTTCCCGAATGTAGAGATCGAAGTGGTTCCAAGTGCTGGGATAATGGACTATAAGAAGTCACCGGAGGAGCGGCTCAAGCGCATGAAGGCGCTCATTGAAGAGGGGAAGCCTGACTTAATTCTGATTCAAGACCAAGACATGTACGAAGCATTGGCGAATGAAGGGCTGCTCGATGATCTGTCTTTTTTCCTTTCCAAGGATAAAACACTGGCGTCTCATATTTATCCCGGCATTCTGGAAGAGATGAAGCGTAATCGTGATGGATTGCTGTATGGATTATCGCCGGATTGGCGTCCACAGCTGCTCTACTATAACGAGGATCTATTCAGAGATCTCGGAATTGAACCTCCGAGCGGTGCGATGACATGGGCCGAAATGCTGCAGCTGGCGCAGCGGGTAACGTTATCCGATACATCCGACAAGGGAGTAATCGGTTTCCTGCCTAACCTTCCTGGCGCAGGTGGGCTTGCTAGTTTGATGGCTTTGACAGAAGGATTCGACATCTATCCTTATCGTTTATCTTTAGGGATGATGACGGCCAATACACCATCATGGCAGCATATTTATAAGACAGCGATCGATTCCTATAGGACAGGAACGTTTGGATCGATTGGAACAGAGGATATAAGTAAACAACCTCTGGCTTCTGAAGGGGACCAAGGTCAGACCGACCTATTTACGCAGGGACGCGCTGGCATGGTCCTTGGCAGCTATGGAGCGTATGAGGATGTGTCGTTCAAGCTGGGCGCCACGGCACCGCTTGTGGATGAAGCGACTCGGTCCCGCAGTTACGGCGTTTCCTCCGGCTTCACGATGAGTATACGCGCAGGCTCGTCGTTATCTAAGCTAAGCTGGGACATTATAGCCTTCGTTATGGGCGATTATGCATCCAAGGTCCGAGCGGGCCTCGATAAAGGATGGAACGATCAGAGACTGGTTCCAAGCAACATGACTTATATGGAAACAGTGCGCGATCCTTTCGTCAAATCCGTCTATGAGCAATTGCCTGCTTATCTCCCGAGCGATGGGGATCTTAAGCTGTCGAGTGAAGCCTATCAGGAGATTGCGGGTATGTTGAATAGGGAGATTGCCGATCAACTGATGGACAAGCAAACCTTCGACCAAATGATCGAGCGGATGCAGGAGCAGGGGCAGCAGATACTGGATCGAGAGCTGAAGAAGGAATGAGGATCGCTCCTTTATTAGTTGGGCTCAGCACGAAAGTCCGTTGATTAAGTACCTAGTATGCCATCCGCATTGTGCTACAATGTAGCCATGAAAGTGCAACCACTACATCGTTGATAAAGGAGCGGTTGATCATGGCGATACATAAAGGGACAGCAGTAGTGACTGGGGCTGGACGAGGTCTTGGCTTCGGATTGGCAAAAGGGCTGCTGGCACAAGGCTGGCGCGTGATTGCTGGCGTGCATGGGCAAGTACCAGAGGAACTGAAACAGTTGGAGCAGCAGACAGAAGGACGCCTGCTCCTTATAGATGAATTTGATATTGGCAGCGACGATCGTGTAAGGGCGGCGGCAGAGCAGGCTTCCGGCTGGACGGATCATATTGATTTAATCATTAATAATGCAGGCATTCTAGGCGATATCGAGAAGAAGCTGCCGGACGAGCTTGATTTTGCAGAGATGCAGCAGGTTCTTAATGTGAACACGCTTGGACCGCTGCGCGTCACCCAGATGTTCGGCAAGCTGCTGCTTAAGTCGGAGCGTCCGATTGTTGCGAACATTTCGTCGGAGGCGGGCAGTGTTGGCACTTGCGGCCGCGATAGCTGGTACGGCTATTGCATGTCGAAGGCAGCTGTAAATATGCAGTCTGCGCTCGTTCATAATCAATTGAAGCCGCTGGGCGGACGTGTGCTTGTCCTGCATCCGGGCTGGGTTCAGAGCTATATGCATGGCGAACTGAACACGACCGCTCGACTGACGATCGAGCAGTCTGCAGCGAACGTGCTTGGGGCGATCATGAACGAATCGGATTGGCCGGATGTAGATGGCAAGCCGCCTTATATCGACACAGAATACGGAACGCGGCTGCCATGGTAAACGTGACGAGGAGAGCGCTATTGTTAGGTGACGTCGAGGCTCCCTATCATCCTGTGCATCAAGGCGTGGATCAGGAAGCCGCTTCTATTCTCGCTCCGAATTTTATCGTTGAGACGGTTGTAGATTACGGATCGGCGCTGGCGGAACAATCTCTAGAAGCAGAGGTCATTATTTCGTATGCAGACCGTTGGACCGATACCCTTAGCGATGAGCAGGCGGATGGATTGCTAGCTTATGTGTGGGAGGGCGGGGGCCTGGTGTCGTTGCACTGCGGCATTTCTCTGGCTATCCATGATAAGCTGCTGCCGTTGTTCGGTGCGAGGTTTACGGGGCATCCCCCTTTTCAGCCGCTGAAATTCGTTCCGATGTCGGATGTGCTTACGGATGGCGCGGAAGGAAGAGAGGCGGCGGAAGAGGTTGATCGGTTCGCGGTGCTGCTTGCAGCGATCGAGTCATTCGAACTCGACGAGGAGCCATACCGCTATGAGTTCGTGGATGCGCCGAATGGAGATCGCGAGGTGCTTCTGCAGTATGAGCACGAGGGCGCTTTGTATCCGGCCGTCTGGACGCAGACGTACGGTCTTGGCCGCATGATCAACGTGATGCCGGGACATACGGCTGATTCGTTTCGCCATCCTGCTGTGCGGAAGCTTGTGAAGGCTGCTGCGGAATGGGCGGCTAGAAGGTAATCATACGGAATCATAGAATAATAGTACGGATGCGATATAAAGAAAACGCCGTTTTTCCTAACCTGAGAGGGCTGGAAAGACGGCTTTTGTGCATGAACGATATTCGTTTAATCCCTTGGATAGTCTAGACTCATGATATCCATGAACGGCACTTTAACAAGCTCCTGCGATGTCTGAACGTGCACTTTGCCCGTCCGGGAATCGAGATGAACGATTGTGCCGCGCAGCGGTGCCTCCCATGCCCATATTGTTAATAGAACCGTTGATTCCTCGTGAAAAGCTTCCGTAATTTGATTGCCGATCTCCTCTAGCACAAATTCATCTCGTGTCGGTCGTTTGGGAACCTTTGATTTTGCCATGTATGCAGTCCTCCTAGAACTAGAACGTCTAAGTCCTTGACTAATAGCCGTATTCGGTGAAATCTCCATATAATCGTGTACGGAGACATTCAATAGCCTCTGTAATAGAGCCTCTTCTCGCGCTGATCTCAACAGCTTCGCTATCAACTAATGATACAGGATTATTCCTCTCTATCCCACGATAATGTTGCAATTCGCTATGTTTTCCAGCCGTTACTTCGTTTACTGCCTAAACAAACTGGGGAGGATATGGTACAATCAGTCTATCAATGCGGTAAAGGATGTCAAAACATGGCGAAACCACAGCAGACCGGCGATCAAACGATGATTAAAAAGATAAATACAGCGATTGTCTTCGACTCTGTCCTGAAGAACGGGCCGCTGTCCCGCGCGCAAATCTCGGAGCGATCGGGTCTCAACAAGGCAACGGTATCCAGCCTTGTTCTAGATCTGATTGATGCGAAGCTTGTGGAGGAAATCGGGCAGGGGGAGTCGAATGGCGGCCGCAAGCCCGTGATGCTGATGTTCAATTCTACGGCAGGTTATGCGATTGGCATTGATCTCGGCGTCAACTATATTCGAGGCGTGTTGACCGACCTGCTTGGCAATGTGATAGAAGAACGGGAATGGTCCATGAAGCGGCCGGACTTGGCATCGGGCTTGAAGCAGTTGACCGAGTGCATCGAGAAGCTGATCGCACTGGCGCCCGAGAGTCCATACGGTATCGTCGGGATCGGCATCGGCGTGCCGGGCATTGTGGACGACAAAGGCACGATTCTATTCGCGCCTAACTTGGAATGGGGGAGCGTCGACCTCCAGCAATACGTGGAAGACAAGTTCCAAGTGCCGGTTACGATCGACAACGAAGCGAATGCAGGCGCTCAAGGCGAGCAGAAGTATGGGGCAGGACGCGGCATCGCCCATCAAATATACGTCAGTGTAGGTATCGGTATCGGTACGGGCATCATTCTGCACAAGGAGCTGTACAAGGGTGCGTCCGGCTTCTCCGGCGAGCTGGGTCATCTATCCATCGAGTATAACGGAAAGCCATGCCGCTGCGGCAACAAGGGATGCTGGGAGCTGTACGCTTCCGAAAATGCGCTGCTGGAGCAAGCTGGTAAGCAGGGGCTGCCAGAGGAACTGGATGAGCTGATCGCCAGCGCAGAATCGGGCGACGAACGGGCGCTTGAGCTGTTCCGTTCGATTGGCATCTTCTTAGGCGCGGGCATTGCGAACATCGTCAACGTGTTCAATCCTGACGTCGTCATTATCGGTAACCGCATGAGCAAAGCAAGCCGCTGGCTCGAAGCGGCCGTGCAGGAATCGGTCGACATGCGTACCTTGTCCTATCACCGCGAACGGATGCGCATTCTGTTCGCCGATCTGCAGGACCGCTCCGCTGTCCGCGGCGCTGCTTATTATGCAATCAACAGCTTTTTAGGCAAAGTCCGGAACGTAGGGTAGGGTGTTCATTGACCTCACCCCATGGTCCGGGTTTGAACGCACTTATTCATTCGTTTATATGTTTCGTCATTAATGGACCAAGATAAGAAGCTCATCGCCTGGTGCTGGGATGAGCTTCTTTGTCGTGTTATTCGATCGGGCAGCGATTGTTGTGATTCCCTATAACAGGATAAATTTGGGTGGCCGGCAAGGCTTGTCACACACTCGAATCCAGAATAATTACATCGTACTGAGCCATAATACGGTAAGGCTCCATGTAAGGAGAAAAAACTTAAAAAAACTTAGTTTGTTTAATAGACAAACCAAGTTCTGAAATGGTATGCTGTCGTTAGACACAAGCAATAACGCTTTCAACAATAACGCATGGCAATCATGCATCCTACATTTTGAAGGAGGATTACGTTAACGATGGCTTATTTCGCTAACATTCCAACAATCAAGTTCGAGGGCAAAGGCTCCGACAATCCACTTGCATTCAAACACTACGATCCATCCCAAGTTGTATTCGGCAAAACGATGGAAGAGCACCTGCGTTATGCTGTAGCATACTGGCACACTTTCACTGCAGAAGGCGCGGATCCATTCGGCGCTGGTACGGCAGTACGTGCATGGGATAGCCTGAGCGCGCTTGACAAAGCAAAAGCACGCGTTGAAGCAAACTTCGAGTTCATGGAGAAGCTGAACATTCCTTTCTACTGCTTCCATGACCGCGACATCGCTCCAGAAGGCGCGACGCTCCAAGAAACGAATAAGAACCTCGACGTTATCGTTGCTATGCTGAAAGACGGCCAAAAAGCGTCCGGCAGAAAACTGCTCTGGAACACGCAAAACATGTTCACGAACCCACGTTTCGTTTTCGGCGCAGGCACGGCTGTTAACGCTGACGTATACGCATACGCTGCAGCACAAGTGAAGAAAGGTCTTGAAGTAGGTAAAGAGCTCGGCGCTGAAAACTACGTATTCTGGGGCGGCCGCGAAGGCTACGAAACGCTTCTGAACACGGACATGAAGCTTGAGCTGGATAACCTTGCTCGCCTGTACCACATGGCTATCGCATACGCGAAAGAAATCGGCTTCGACGCACAATTCCTGATCGAGCCTAAGCCGAAAGAGCCTACTAAACACCAATACGATTTCGACGCTGCAACGACGATCTCGTTCCTGCAAAACTACGGCCTGAAAGAGCACTTCAAGCTGAACCTTGAAGCTAACCATGCTACGCTGGCTGGCCACACGTTCGAACACGAGATCCGCGTTGCTGCAATCAACGGCATGCTCGGCTCGCTCGACGCGAACCAAGGCGACATGCTCCTCGGCTGGGATACGGACGAGTTCCCTACGGACCTGTACTCCACGACGCTTACGATGTATGAAGTTCTCCAAGCTGGCGGCCTGGGCCGTGGCGGCGTAAACTTCGACGCGAAAGTTCGCCGTGGCTCGTTCGAGCTGGAAGACCTCTTCCTCGCTCACATCGCAGGTATGGACAGCTTCGCTTGGGGCCTAAAAGCAGCTGCGAAACTGATCGAGAACAAAGTACTCGACAGCGTTATCGAAGACCGCTATGCAAGCTTCAAATCCGGCATCGGTGCTGACATCGTATCCGGCAAAGCAACGCTTGCTTCCCTGGAGCAATACGCGCTGCAAAACAACCCAATCGTTAACAAGTCGGGCCGTCAAGAACGTCTCCGCCTGCTGCTTAGCGAAGTAATCTTCAGCGTTTAATAACTAGCGAGCTATCGCATTTACAAATAGGCAAGTTCAAAAAAGTCAGCATAAGTGCTGGCTTTTTTGAACGAAATAGGTAACTTACCTCAAAAAGGGAGAATAACGGACGATGAGTTATGTAATCGGTATCGACCTTGGAACAAGTGCCGTAAAGGCACTTCTAATCGATCGTGAAGGTGCGGTTCGCGGTGAGGCTTCCCGCCCATATCCGCTGTTCCATGAACATTCTGGCTGGAGCGAGCAGAAGCCGGATGATTGGGTAGAAGCAACGATCGAGGCGCTGAAGGAGCTGTCTGGTACGGCTGGCATCAACGCGGCAGACATCGAAGGGATGAGCTTCTCGGGCCAAATGCATGGTCTTGTGCTGCTGGACGCTGAGGGCAAACCAGTTCGCAACGCGATTCTGTGGAACGATACGCGTACGACGGCACAATGCCGCGAGATCGAGCGTACGCTTGGCGACAAGCTGCTCGGCATTACGCGCAACCCGGCACTGGAAGGCTTCACACTGCCGAAGATTCTCTGGGTTCGCCAGCATGAGCCGCAGGCATTCGAGCAAGCGAAGCTGTTCGTGCTGCCGAAGGACTATGTACGTTATCGCCTGACAGGCGAGCTGCATATGGACTACTCCGACGCTGCAGGTACGCTGCTGCTGGACGTTGCAGGCAAGCAGTGGAGCAGCGATGTGCTCGCTGCATTCGACCTCCCGGCATCGTTCTGCCCGGCGCTTGTTGAGTCGCACGGCCTTGTTGGCACGCTGCTGCCAGCAGTAGCTGAGCGCGCAGGTCTGGAAGCTTCGGTGAAGGTATTCGCAGGCGGCGCGGACAACGCATGCGGCGCTATCGGCGCTGGCATCCTGTCCGAAGGCTTGACGCTGTCGAGCATCGGCACATCCGGCGTTATTCTGAACTATGAGAATGACAAGGATGCTGACTTCGCAGGCAAAGTGCACTTCTTCAACCATGGTAAAGAAAATGCATTCTACGCGATGGGCGTTACGCTTGCAGCGGGCTACAGCCTGAGCTGGTTCAAGAACACGTTCGCAGCAGGCGAATCGTTCAACGAAATGCTCGAAGGCGTTGGCGAAGTGAAGCCAGGCGCAGGCGGGCTGCTGTTCACGCCTTACCTCGTTGGCGAACGTACACCGCATGCAGACGCGCAAATTCGCGCGAGCTTCATCGGCGTAGACGGCTCGCATCGCCGTATTGATTTTGCACGTGCGGTTATGGAAGGCATTACGTTCTCGCTGAACGAGTCGGTTGACCTGTTCCGCAAGGCTGGCAAGAAGATCGAGACGGTCATCTCGATCGGCGGCGGCGCGCAAAACCCTGTCTGGCTGCAAATGCAAGCCGACATCTTCAATGCAACGGTCGTTGCGCTGGAGAACGAGCAAGGCCCTGGTCTTGGCGCAGCAATGCTCGCAGCTTATGGTTGCGGCTGGTTCCCAAGCCTTGACGCATGCGCAGACCAATTCGTGAAGCGCGGTGCATCGTATGAGCCGAACGCCGAAGCGGTTGAGACGTATGCGGGTCTGTTCCGCATCTATCAGCAAGTGTATGAGCAGACGCGCGGCCTGAACCAAGCGCTCGCGGCATATCGCAACTAGTACGCATAATCAATAAAACGCCTCATTCGTCACACTTCTGAAGTGACGAATGAGGCGTTTTTGTTGTATGAACGGTATTAGATATTAGAATCCGCCGTACCCGACATGGTAAGCGCCCCAGATCGCTTCAGGCACAACCCCAAGCTGGCTTGCGATCAGCTCGGCTGTCATCCGCTTCGGCTTCTTGATCTTGCCATTGCGAATCTTGGAGATCGTCGTAAGCGAGATGTGAGTCGAGCGAGCGAGCTCGGTAACAGAGATGTTCTTCGCTGTCATCAGCAGCCGCAGCTTAGCAGAGGAATCGACGTCCGTGTGCAGCGGCTCCAACTGCAGCATGACGACTGCATGACTCCGCACCGAACCGTTCCAACGTTGGAATGACATGAAGATTGCGCGCGCGAGATACGCTTCATCGTCGTGGACGAGGCTGAAAGAGCAAGGCTGCGGCGTACGGTTAGCCGATGCATAATCGATGGATCGCTTCACATGGCGGCGGTCATTGATGCTTACATATTGATGAAAAGGCTGGTTGAGAAAGGCCGACTGCTCATACCGGACAGGCGTTATGTAGCTGTTCACCCATTGGATGTTATGCTCTCTGTTCAGAATAGCTGCCACAACAGCCTTCTCTTCGCGGATAATAGAATCGATCCAGCGCTGCTCTGTTACATCGTGGAACACGACGGCATAACGCTGCAGCGGAGCATCGGTTTGACCAATCCGCATGACATCGATTCGAACCTCGAAGATGATGCCGTTGCGTGAGCGGAATTTACAGTAGAAAGGCCCAGCGGAAGGGAGCGTTCGAGACAGTGCTTCCAGCTTCTCGAACGGGTTGTTGTTTGGTTCTTTCTCGATCAGCTGCGACGGAGTGGTGCCAAGCAGGTTGTCCTTGCGATAACCGCTCCATTCGCAGAATGCATCGTTCATATCCGTAATGCGGATCAAATCCATCGAGACGTCAACAATGAGGATTGAATCAGGACTAAACGTAAACACATCGTACATGTATAGGCACCTCTCAAACGTCAGAATAATTAACTTATAACCGAATGGTATTAATCTATTTCTATTGTAGCATGTCTCATGTCATATAACATGACATATGTGTATGATTCTTTGTAACATTCTACGTAGGGGAGTTGATTGTTTGGATGAATGAGGTGTCTGGATATACAATTTTCGGTTAAAAATGGATCGGGATGGGAAGCGTAACGGTGTGAAGAGAGAAGAACATTACGACACCGAAACTTGAAGGAGAATTCGAATGGACAGAACGGAAGATTCGGCAATCTTGTTCCAGTTCGCCGATAATGGCAGTGCTGAGGATGCAAGTGCTACGCTGCGTGAGCTCGGATATGATCCAGTCGTACATGAAGGAGGCAAGCTGCACGTTCACATGAATGGCAGCGATCTAACCTCTGCGCTGGAGATTGCAATGTCTCATGGCGGAGAGCTGATGGACAAGCAGCCGCTTGACCCGCTTGCCGTTACGGGGCTTGCTTACGGAATGGACAGCATCCCGATTCCCGCGCATACGATTAACGAGGATTGGGCGGATTCCTACGCAATGGAAACAGGTGATGACATTGTTGATGAGGATGCTGGGCTGAGCAATCGCGATGGAGATGGAGAAGAGCACGATTTCCGTCCGGACGACGGCTCGTACAACTTCATGTCGGGAGACGTACATACGTAATAATAAACCGCCAGACCCCAGGTCCTTATTCACAACAAGCCGGGGTGAAGCACAAAAAGCCTTCTCCCCGATGCAATCGGGGAGAAAGGCTTTTGTTGCGATGCCTAGACTTCCATTAATTTAAACAATCCGTAAATAACGACTGCCGCTTGAGCGCGTGTTGCATTGGTGGAAGGGGCGAATGTCCCGTTCGCCATGCCTTTCACGATTCCGGCTTGCTGCAATGCTTTAATTGCTTCTACTGCATAGCCCGAAATGCTTGAATCATCGGCAAACTTCATTTCATTAACGGTATTCGGCAGCTCGATATTTGCCTTCGCAGCAGCACGATACAGCATTGCGGCCATTTCCTGCCTGCTGATTAAATCGTTGATGCCGAAAGATCCGTCCGCTTTCCCGTTGACGATGCCGAGCTGTTGGGCAGAAGCAATTGCTTGATAATACCAGGCACCATCCTTCACATCTGTAAAGGTGCTGGTTGCTTTGTCGCTGTTCAGATCAAGCGCATTCATCAGTATTTGGATGAACTGGGCTCTAGTAACCTGATTGTTCGGCGCGAAAGCGCCAGTCTCATCTCCGACAACCATGCCCCGCGCTTCGAGAGCTTGGATGCTTTCTGCTGCCCAAGGTACATTGTTCACGTCTGTGAATGCAGAAGCATAGACCTTGGCGACATATTTGCTGAAGTGCTTCGGACTGAATTCGACTTTGCCCGTCGCTCGGTTGTATTTCACGTTTTTGACGACTTCCAGCTTGCCGTTATCATCAATGTAATAGACGACGACATTGTTCGGATTTTCGCCCGGCTTCAAGGTGTAGTCCATGCTGACTTTCACGTCATTACCGGTAAACTCCGTAATTTTTGAGCCGTTAACGCTTAAGCTGAAATTGTAGACGGTGTTGCCGTCTATCTGGTTCCGAGCCGCTTCGGTCAGCGACGCCGGGTCCACGACGGCCACGGACAATTGAACATTGCCGGTTCCGCTCGCACCGCTTCGCTTCAGCAATTGCGGATCGATTGTAACGGTCGCCAAGCCAGTGTCGATGGCGATCGATTGGATCTGATCCGCAAGCGCTTGAGCTTGATCGGTCGGCAAGTTGACTTGAACCTCTTTAACGCCAGCAGCAGACTGCACTTGAATCGTCACCGATTTGTCTGTTGATTGACTGACTGCTTGATGGAAATCATCCGAGTCGATAGTTACGGAAGCTTTACCGTTGCTGTCAAGCTGAGCCGTTGCAGTGATGTGGTTTTTATCAACTGCGATGTCAGATCCCTGCGTCGGAGTCGGGATATATGTCGGAGTCGGCGTTGGATTCGTAGTTGGTGCTGCCGCAAGCTCCAACGTGCCAATCTTGAATAGATCCTGATAAGCTGTGCCGCTCGCGTCGTTCCAAGCGAAAGCGCCAATTCGCACACCTTCTTTGGCGTCGTTCACTTGAACGTCAAAGCCGACTTGAGTACCGATCTCAGGCGTAATCTGGATAAACGGAATCTGCATCTCGACGGTGTAGGAGTTCGTCGTTTCGTCGAACGTCGTCGCCGAGGTCATATTCGTTGTAACGCCTTGATTATCCGTCATGCCCGCGTCTACCGTAGCAAAACCGTCATATCGAACGCGATAATGCCCGGAAGCGTTCGTGTACATGGCGCTTAAGCCGTTCGTCAAGTCAACAACGACTTCAACTGAATCCTGCTCCCAAGGGTTCGAGTTTCCTTTGTCCAACGGTTCGGACGGATCTTTGGCCACCTGTGCGAGTACGTACAGGTTCCCGTTGTCCCACAACATCCGAGCGGTAGCAGCCGGCATATGCGTATCCGCCTTCGTATTGCCTGCTTGCGTTACATTGATATCGATAGGCGTTGTCGTATTCCAAATGTCGTCGATCGTGCCGTCGATGATCGGCGTTCCCTTCGCAGCCGTTGTGGTTTTACCTCCAGCAGGCTTCGTCGGAGCGTTGTAATTCGCAAGGTAATTGACTGGATCAATCACGGCGTCAAACGCGTCTTTCGGGTACAGATTGTCGTCGAACAGTAACGGGCTGCCGCTGGCTAACCAGCTGTGGGTGTCTGTCAGACCCCAGAAGGAGATGCGCTGCACCGTGTCCTTGAAGGCCGGATCGGTATAAACCTGCATCAACCGTGCGTACTGTGCGGCTTGGGCTTGTACCTGCTCGGTTGTCTGATGTCCATCCGTACCAGCGGAGATGTCCAGCTCGCTGATTGAAACTTTGACGCCGATATTCTTGAACATCTGAATCGTCTTTCTCTGGTTGTTAGGGTTGGTGCCGAGTCCGTTATGCTCCTGCAAGCCGACGCCCTGTATGAGCTGCTTGCCAGGGTGATCCACGGCCCAACGGTCATTAATGTCTTTCACCATGTCGCGTACTGCTGCGGCCTTATTCTGGTCATCCATGCTATAGTCGTTGTAGTACAAGAGGACGTTGTAATCCGGCTCCGCCGCACGGGCGTACTTGAACGCTTGTTCGACGTAGTTCTCGTCCGTCGCCTTCAGCCATGGAGTGTTTTTCAGGTAGCTGTGCCAGTCTGTCGGATCCAGCTTGCTGTCACGGACGCTGCCGCTGAACGCTTCGTTGACGACGTCCCACGAGATGATGTTCTGCGTGCTTGCATTGTACTTTCCGTCAAAATGCTTGAGCACCGCATTAATGTATGCGTTCATGTTCGCATACGCCCCATCCGCGGTCAGACCAGGGTTGGACGGAGTCGAGTCGGAGCTGGAGGTCTTATCATTGTTCAACCACGGAATCGATTGCGATTCCCAGACGAGCGTATGCCCATGTACTTTCAAGCCATTGTCGATCGCGCTCTGAATCTCCTTGTCCGCTTCGTTAAAGTTCAGATCCTTAACGTCATGCGTAGAGGCGCTGGTGCCGATCAGCGAGGATGGCTTCATCGCGTTCTCAGATGTCACAACGCCGAACTGAGCTTTCAGGACCGGCATGATGGAGTCTTGCATGTAATAGGGGCCGATGATGCTGCCCATCAAATAATCCGGGTACGTATCCTTAATGCTTGGCAAAGAGAGTACATCTGGGTTAGTCGTTGGTTCTTCTGCTGCACTAGTGCTGCTAGCAGTAGATAATGAAGCATCCCCGCAATTCATAAATCCGCCAGTCGTTTGGTCGTCAAAGTTAGCCGTGTAAACGACAGTATCGCTTTCGTCTTTCACAACAAAGTTGTCGATGTAGTAGGTTATATTCTTGGTATCGGTAGCACCGCTGTCACCGGTTTTAACAAACTGGACATAGTCGCCGCTTGTGGACGTATAAGCATACGTCGCTGAATAGGAAGTCCAAGCTGGACTTGCCGCGCTTAAAGCCCCTGAGGGTTTAATCCAGTTGTAGCTGCTGGTTTGTAGAAGAATGCCCGCTACATCTTGGTCTGGTGTGTATACGTCGTAGGAGAAGGTATAGGTTTTGC
>Ga0182738_1001337_pt1 | contig 31044 bp, 24 predicted proteins | sample eDN5th30CBELigMG_FD_128876 | JGI IMG/M metagenome (GOLD analysis project Ga0182738, IMG submission 128876) | Enriched Miracle-Growth compost microbial communities from Emeryville, California, USA - eDNA 5th pass 30_C BE-Lig MG (version 2)... ...
TAGTTAAGTATTTCTTTTAATAAAGGGCAAGCAAGCAAGATAATTAAAAAAATATTAAAAAAAAAGGTTTGGTCAATAAAGGATCTTTTTACTCAGAAACTTATACAAGTATCGATAGAGTCAAAATATTATGAAAGTTATTTACACTGGCCCATGTGTGACTCATTTTTTGTGTTGAAAAAATACCAGTCTTTCTTTCTACTGTATAAATCTTCTTGTTAATTTATTAAATGTCCCTCTATGCAATCACCTAACTATTGCCGCTGTTTAAAGGTGGATCTTGAGGGCAGAGTTTCCGTAAGCGTATTTGGGGACATCTCCGACATAATGTTTATGTTGGTAAGTTCCTGGCCCGGGAGTGGTGTTCTTGGCATTTGAGGCTCTGAGTTCGCTACCGAATCTAAAAATTTATTTAGTAATTTGTTTTGTAATTTGAGAGATTTACCCCCATCTGGGTCCTCCAAGTCTTCCTCTGGTGTCATATTGTCCTGGTCCTGGGTTGGCTTTAGTGCTGTACAAGTCAGCTCTGTTTCCAGTACCGATTCTGTAGTTGGGGCCAGTGTTCTTGGTCATTTCAACGCTTGGGGTGTAAGCACCTGGTCCTGGAACGTATCTGCTGGTTGAAGTGTTATCTTCTCTTCTAGGATTCATAACGAACTAGAAAAAATTGAGTATTCCAGTAAAGTTTCTGATTTACCTTGGGTCCTTCACCAACTCTAGTGCTAAGGTCATAAGAGCCAGGTCCGGGAGTTTTATTGTTTCCATTAAGAGGGGATCTGACACTGGTTCCGAACTTGATATTCTTTGTGCTTTGAACTTGTCTTGGTTCGTAATTTCCGGGTCCAGGAGCTCCATTCTTTCCATAGAAACCATCTCTGGAGGCACTTCCGATTCTGTAAGCAGGAGCCTTGGTATTACCAACAGTACCGTCAGGGTTATAAGCACCAGGTCCTGGAGAACGAGAGGCAGATAACATGGCACTGTCTGGTCTTCTGGGAATCATACTGGTACCTTTACCAGGGCTTTCGAATTCTCCCTTGAATTGGTAAGAACCTGGGCCTGGCATGGTCTTGGACATGTTGTTGAGAGCATTTCTATCAGCAGATCCAAAACCGTACTTTGGGCCGGAATCTCTATTGTAAGCGCTGTTGGGGCGAGTAGCATAAGCACCTGGGCCTGGAGCAGATTTATCGCCACCATGTAAATCACTTCTCTTGGAAGTTCCGATTCTATTGGAAAAGAGTTGGAGCAACTTTAGATTTGAGTTTTTACTTGTAAGAAGGACTAGCGACGTTTCCAACACGGGAGGTTTGATCATATGCTCCTGGTCCTGGGGCTCTGCTATTTTCACCTGGGCCGGGGGTTTTGACTCTGAAACTAGAGAAAGAGTCAGAAACAAGAAGTGAAACTGTGTTTTTACGAGTAAGAGGGAGAGACTTGATCATATCCTCTAAGAGCGGTGGCATCATAAGCACCAGGTCCTGGAGTGAAAGATGTGAAGTTGGTAGCGGATTTGTGACCGAAACCGTATTGGGGAGCTTTGTTGGACTTGAGAGAGTTTAGTTGATGATGGAAATAAGGAGATTGTTACGATTCTTCCCGGAGAGTTGTATGAACCAGGGCCTGGAGTGTCATTTCTTCTGTTTTCTCCTCTGATGGAGGTTCCTAATCTGGAAATATTAGAGCTGGGAATTGGGTCGATGATTACTTCCAACCGGGAGCAGCTTTTTTATGAGAATCACGAGCGTTGTATGCTCCTGGGCCAGGGGCAGCGCCGGCTCTCCAGTCAGTGCCTATGAAAGGATAAGAGAGGAGTGGAGGAGGCTGGTGTACTTCTCTTGCTTGTACCAATGGACCATGCTGGTGGGGAAGACATTTTGATGTGAAGATTTGATTAGAAAGTTAGTACTTTTTTTTATTGCAACCGGAAACGATTTAACAGATTATCAACGATTGAGACTGTGTACAAATTTATTAGACCTGAATAGACAGAAGTATATTTTCTTAAATAGATATTATCCCACGTAATACTGAGGATAATCTCGGTTCAGGGATTTTGAGAAAAATATCTTGATATTTTTTTTGAACAAGTGAGAGTTTTCTCCAGAGGAATAGTGGCATTGAAAGGATGTGATTGTTTATAATAATAAATGTTTGTTTCATTTACATTTACATTTAACTCTCTCAAAAGTTACTTTAATTTAAATTTATATCAAGAAGATTGACAAAATTTCTTCGAAAACCAAAAGAGATAAGGAGAATGGTTCTCTTAAAAAACACTAGCCACTAAGGTTTCGAAGAGTAGTTACCTGAACAGAAGAAGAGTCATAAGAATTGCAAACATAGAAATAATTAAAATTAATAGTCAGTTATTATTTTAAGATAACTGAAAATTCGCTGAGACTTAACAATTAATTCTCACTGATCTGACTGATCTGCGTGCGCACTTACTTCTTCAATAAAAAATATTAAACTCTACTGAAGAGTAGATATATTATGAAATCAATGTGATTTCAACTGTTTCGTTTTAAATATCAATGAGAGAGAGAGAGAGAGAGAGAGAGAGAGAGAGAGAGAGAGAGTTTATTTAATAGAGGGAGAGAAAGAAAAAGAATTTACATACATAATTTTCAAAAACGTAAAAACAATGTCTACAAAGGGGACAAAAATAATAATAATAATGAATATATATTTTTTATGAATAGGAATATATAATATAATATATATAAATTAGTAACAAAGTTATATACAACTCTATTAGCAAGTTTTGTTTCAAAATTAATTTTATTTTAGACTTGGCTAGTATTATTTCCTTTTGATGTGAAATTTTTTGTTCCACCTCAATATTTGTACTAAATTATTATAACATTAAAAGTCTGCTTCTTCATAGCTTAATTAAGATGCCATATGATATTTCTGGATTTCATAACCAATTTGCTGCACAATCTTATGATTAGAAATCCATCCTGTGAGTTGATTCATCATATCTTTTCTAAGCTTGATTGTCTTCCAATCAATATTTGGCAGTTCAATATCCATCTCAGCAGGACTTTGTCCGAATTTATCAACATACAAAGACTCTTTCAAGAAGGTCTTGAACTTGGAGCACACAAGAATGATTTCGCAAGTTTGAATACACAATCCAATGCACTCGCCCTTGTGTTCAGAGTTGGCATGATCGCAGAGATTGTCACCCCAAGGATTCTTGACAGAGCAAGGAGACAAGCAGAAAACGACGCCACATTGAAGGCAGATGGCGGAATGGTTATTTGTGGAGAGATTCTTGCACAAGTCACATTTCTTGGAGATGTATTCAGTGTTGAACTCAAGGAAATTTTCAGGAAGATCAATGACCAATTGTGGGTTGATGATGGTATTCAAGCTTTGAGCTCTGATTTTAGCAGAATCGCAAGTTAAAGTTTCACCCAAAACTCTTTGCCAAGCAGTGACGAATCCTTCTTCAACGTTAAGCTTGCTAAGGATATTATTGGACAAGATGAAATTGAGGTTGAGTTCAGGATCGAAGGTGCTGAGGAGTTTATCGATATATTTTTCATCGTCACCAGAGCTTGAGACAATTTCTTGGATCTTTGCAGTGATGGCATAAGATTCCTTGATATTGAAAGCCATGAAAGAGATGGTCAACATACGTTCAAGGAAAACAATAAGTTCTTCTTTGAAGTCAATAAAGATGAATTCTTGATTTTTGACAAGGTCACCGATATCTTCAAAATCACCGACATCCCCAGCTTCATCATGAGCAACAAGAACCTTTGTAAGGACTTGCAAAGTGCCCAAGAAGACACCATAGCTCAAGATCTTTTTGATTTCAGTTTCAGAGAGTCTTGCTTTCAAAGCCTTGAGAATTTCCTTTTGGAGGGCTTCTTCGATGTCTTCTCTCATTAAGAAGGAGAGTTGGTGCTTGATGGAAGTGATTTCAGTTTCAGAAGGCTCCAAGTTGGTCAAAGAGTAGCTGACAGGGCTCATGTCCTTGTCAGAGTGAAGTTCGACCTTCTTTTCGGGGATAGTCTTCTTGTTGACTTTAGCAAGGGCGCTGACGAGCTTAGACTTGGTAGAAATAGCCTTGATTCTGCTGCTTTGTAATTGTTGTAAGATGGAGTTGGAGCTGAGATTCTTGTCTTGATAGATCAAAGACTTGATGGGGGACTTGATGCAGGCACCGTCGATGCTAGTTTCGGATTTGGGGCAGGCTCCACTGCTCTTCTTGGCAGAAGGATACAAGCTAAGGCCGTGGCTTGTTAAAGAAGGAATAGTATCTCTGGTAGATCTGGAAGACTTGCTGGGAGGAGTGTTGGATTTGCTTCCCTTTTCAGGAGAAATGAAGTCAGTCTTACCTTCCATTTCGTAGATAGTCTTGTAGAAAAGAGAGAAGATGGTATCGCCGAGGTCAACCTTGAAGCATTTGGAGTAGTCCTTCATGAATCTGACGACGTTGTCGAAAAGAAGCTTGTAAGGGAGATATCTCTTGGCCATGAAGGATTCAAGATCATACAAGCTCTTGTTTTTGGTGACTTGGAGGAAACCAGTTAACAAGAGATGGATAAGATATGAGAGTTGGCTAACAGAGATTGAGCCAGAAGGAGAGGGCATGACACCAGCAGCTTTGACAAAGGTCTTGGTGAAAGGTAAGGGGACTCTTTGGGAGTCATTGAGCTTGACAGTGGCTCTTCTAGGATCTCTGAGAGTTTTGGTGGAATTTTTAGTGAGCAGACAGTTGTAAGTTGATTTACAATAGGCACAGAAGAAGTAAGCTTCTTCATCATCAATGTCTCTGATGTAGTTTTCATGGCATTTGATGTGAGCCATATGCATGCAACTGGTAATGAAGGGATAATGCTTAAGCTTCATAATGTCATTTCTGGGTTGAGAAGTCTTCTTGGAAGGAGAGAAGCATGATCTAGAGCGAGGTCCCTTTTCTTTGTTAGTGTTGCTTCTCTTGAACTCTTGGAAGTTGTAGAATTGTGAAGCCGAATCAAGAGGGTTATCGAGAAGGTTGTCTTGGGATTTGACTTCTTTTTCAGAGAAGTTGATGTTGCATTTACCGACGTAAATGGGAACACCATAATCGTTGCCTTCAAGATCGATGGCTTCACGGCAGAAATGGCAAAGGTGGCTTTCACTCTTTTCCTTCTTGCTTTCATCATCCTTTTTCTTTTCTTCAACAAAGACTTTTTGAGTTTCAGGCTTCATATTTTGAACAAAATTGGCTTGCTTCATTTGGAATTGCTTTTGAATTTGTAATTGTCTTTCTCTCATCTTTCTCTTCCTTTCTTCTTCATTGCTTTCTTCTTTGTTGGGAGAAGCTTCTTCCTTTTTATCAGCGTTGTTAGTAGAGGAGGTATCACTGCATTGAGCAATAACTTCTCTGATTTTCTTGACAGTTAAGGTCAAGCTACCAGCAGCTTTTTCAGTGAGATTCTTTTCAATCTCTTCGAGCTTAGCGAGGATTTCCTTATTTTGAATGAAAGCCAGCTTGAGGTTGATTTCGCATTTTTTGTTAGCAGTCTTGTTTTTCAAGAGATCAAGACCAAGTAAAGTGAGCTTCATGACATGAGGCAAGAAATCCATCCAGTCGTCCTTGAAGTTAATGTAGAATCTAGCGAGCCAGTTTCCGAGTTCTCCTTCAAAGAACTTCTCTCTGAGGACAATGAGAACATCAAAGTCAGTGGTAAAGTTGTAGGAATCAATGACATCTTTGTCAGGGAAGTTCTCCATGAAGGATTGAGCAACTTCCTTTTCGACTCTAGAATCAGCAAAGTAGTAAGTTTGTCTGGTTTGCTTAAGATCAGCCTTGAGCTTGACTTTACCAGTCTTCTTTTCAACATCACAGACTTCAGGCAATCTTTCAGTGTGGTTCAATTGGTCAGCCATGATCAAATCAGCACAGTTCTTGACGGTTTGAACATCAATGAATTGGTTAGAGAACTTTTGGAGCAAGAGGACAAGACTCTTGGCATGGATAGATTTCAAGGATTTGTTGAAGGTGTTGGTTTCAGTTTTGATGAGATTGCTGAAAGAATTGAGAACGGGAAGTTCAGTGCTGAGGAAATGAGCCAAGAATTCAAGGAAAGTTCTGATTCTTCTAATATCGTTGATGTCAACAGCAGCCCAGTCATTTTCAAAGAAGTAGTCGAAAATGAGAGTGGTAGATTCATCAAGGACAAAGTAATATTTCCAGAAGGTCTTGAATAATCTGTTGCTGGGGATGAAAGTAGAGAAGATTTGAATAGCAAGCATATCGAAGTAGTAGAATGAGCTAGAAGGAAGGTAGTAATGATAAGAGACAGAGAAGTTATCAATAGTAGTAGCAAGAGTGAGATAACTGAGAGCTCCGATACATTTCAATCCTTCCTTGACCATGGTGGAAGCGACCTTTTCCATGCTTCTTTCGGGATGGGCAAGATTGTTTTGAATGAAAGTAGCAATATTTGCCATGCTAATTTGTTCGTTATTCACAGACAAGGCGTGTCCCAAAAGATAAACAAATTGTCTTTGAAGCATTTGATGAAGAGTGATGGAGGTATCTCCGGTATAATCAATGGCCTTTTTCCTTTCATCTTTGAGTTCTTCCTTTTCTTGCAAGAATTTAATGAGAGCAGTTTTGAAGGAATCAGCGATGGATGCCTTTAATTCGAGAGACTTGTTGTTCATGGCAGTGAAGATCATGTTCATGGTTCTGAAGATTTGAGCAGTGAGTTCGAGTTCTCTGGAGAAGGCTGCGACATTGTAATTCCAACCATCAAGAATGTATGGGGGAGAGAATTCGATTATATATTGAAGATGTTTGCTTTGAAGAGTTGACACAGTTTGGATCAATCTTTCAATGGTATTGGTGTTTTCAATCATATATCTACCAGCAGAATTCTTTTCAGGAAGATAGTGGATGAAGTTCATCAAGCCATAAAGAGTGGCGATATGTTGATTTTTAAGGTCTTCGAATCTAAGAGGGATTCTTTCAACCATTTCTTCAAGAAGGGTGGTGATGGTATCCATGTTATTTTCCAAGATGACTTGGCAGTTTGCTTCACCAGTAAAAGCTTGAGTAGCCAAGCCTTCCAAACCATAGCATTCAAAGTTGCCAGTTTCGTCAATAGGGAAGACGTAGTTAATATAATGAGTGAAACATTCACTAAAGTAGAGTCTGAACTTGTTATCCATGAGGAGATCAGCAATGAAGCTGGTGAGATAGGTGTTGAGTTCTCTGGAGAACAATGGGTGGTATCTCAAAATATTGGTGAGGTAGGTGCATTCGCAAGCTCTACGAGTGGGAACGATTTCGTTTTTGTGGATATTATGGCAATTGTGGCAGAGCATATTGCTTTGGGCGAATTCTTTGGGTGACTTCATTAAGAAGCGGGAAATAATAATCTTGAAGCCAGGGTTGATTTTATAAAGTTCCTTCATGACAGCAACGATATCTTCCATCAATTGATCTAAATTATAGGAGTTATCCTCTTTTTTCTCTTCATCAGGTCTTTTGATGAACTCTTCACAAAGAGTGAAGAGAGCATAAAAGACGTTAGCCATGACTCCATAAAAATTCTCTCGAAGGTTTTCAGGAAAACTGTAAAAGGCTTCCATGTAGTCTTCTTCGGTGGCAAGGCCGTGGTTGGGGCAGAAGCCTTCTTGTTTAATGACGCAGGCGTCACCACAATCACAGTTGATGGGATTATCTCCGCTAATTTTAGCAAGGACTCTATGGCCTTGATGTTTGCTGTTGGAAAAGCATTCTGGGCAATAGACAGTAGCAAGGGCGGCTTCATTTTGGATTTCGCAGTCTAAGCATCTGTAATAAAGGGAATTTACGAGGACTTTGCCACAGTTTGTTTTAATGTTGGTGTCTACGTTGTCAAGCATCTTTTTGATGTGGGAGAAAGACATTCTCATGGATTCGTAGAAGGTCATTTTGAAGTCAGGGTATCTGGAAATGCTGGAAGGAAGCCTGTACAAGAGGGAAGCAGAAGCATCTCTTCGATGGGTTCTTCTGGAGTTGGGGTTATGGCCGTAGTTACCATAAATATAGCTGATGATGGGATGGACGAGGATTTTTCTGACCTCAAAAGGGTTCTCCTTGCGAGGTGTTTGAGCTCCCTTGAATTTGTATTTGTTCATTGAATGACTCGAAGTTTGAAATTTATTATTATAAATCTGTCTTAATCACGCATTAATTTCTGAAGTATTTTTCTGCCCGCCCAACTCTGTAAAGAAGGTAAAAAAAGAGCCGCTATTAATTCAAACAAAAAATTAAAAATGATTCTATAACATGCCGCCTCCGGTGATTAACTCTCACTCTCGCGGAATTCCAACCTCAGATGATTCATTTTTCAAAAATTAAAAGGAGAAACAAAACAACAAGGCAAATCAAATTTTTTCAAATAATTTAAATTGTTTGGACAAATAGACTTTTTTATAAATTTCCAAATTTGAAAATACCCTTTGAAGCTATCATTACCCTCCCATATCAAACTTTTTAAAAACAGCCTTGAATATGGGATGTGGAAACTGAAGACGTTTATTACCTCGAATAAAAATTTTTAACAGAAATTTCTCGAAGGAATTTAACCTTGAGAATTCAAAAATTTTATCATAACCGGTAGTGATGAGAATCTTTCCCTGTATGAAAACTTCTTGTGAAGAAGACCAAGGCAAGGCGATCTGTTCATTTAAGAATTTCCATAATTAGAAGCAGATTGTTCTATTTTGAAAAATTTCCTGTTGGGTTCTGTTGAATACGACTAGTCTTTGAATTTCAATTTTTAAAACTACTTGTCGATCGATCAATAACGGAAAAATAAACAGAAAGACAATGTCATCTTGGGAAGTCTGAATTTTAATATTTCAAAAAGAGAGGGTCTTTCTACCTGTTTTTTGAACCAATTTTGTATTTTATCTTTTTGGATAAAAAAAGAAGAAGTGAGGTACTTTTGGATTTTTAACGAGCAAAACAATTAAATTATTCAAAGTCAAGTGTTTTCTCAACAAGAGGATCTGTCTTTTTCAAAATGGATTTCAGAAATTCTAGTAAAATTAAATTTTTAACTCCAGAGAGGTTTAATTGGTCTCCAACTCCTTGATAAAAGAATTGTTTTGGCTGATCCCAATTAATTAATTGAGAATCCCGCCAAGATCGAACAGTGCAAAACTTCTCCCTCTTAATTCTCATCTCATTTCCACGCCTGTTTCTTTTGAGAATCCCCCTCCTCGATTATTTCCTCATTGGTAGTTCAATCCATATCGACATAAAAAGAGAAAGTAAAAATTAATTTGAAGTGATCATATTTCGATTTTTTTATCAAAGGCGAAAATTTAATTCGAGTGCTAGTGTTGGTAGAAAGAGAGAATTTGGAGGTTGGGTCAACAAGTAAAGTGGAGGAAAATAATTTTTCAAAGAAACAATGTTGGTTTGAGAGGCACGGTTGTGTGCGGAAGCGAACTGTTGTTGAGAACGGAGCAACCGAAATTAATTAATTTGATTGAATCTTAAAATAAAGAAATCGGTCTTTTGTTGTTTTGGAGGAAGAAATTTGGACCCAAGCCAAATTTTCAGATTTATTCCTTTTTCAAATTTGCGCAATTCTCACATCCTTTTTGTTCCAAAGGCAAATTATTTTCACAAAATATGGGTCACTCTGCAACGGTATTGGGATAATTGTTGATGTATTTCAGGCTTCGTAAATATTACCGTTAAAAAATTGTGAATGCTGTGGTTTGGTGCGCAATAAATACATATCGATATATTTCTTTTGAATATTCGAGTCGAAAATGACAAAAGTATCTCTCTAAACTTTAGCTAAAACTATTGTTTTCGAGACTTGGATTCCTGTAAGATTTGAATTTTCCAAAGAAGTTGATAGAATTAGAATCATGAATATCACTGTTGAGCTTGAGCTCGAAAAATATTTTTACACTGTGAAAAGAGATGATTTTTTTTGAATGAAAGGGGAATTTTTTTTGAAAGGAACCAAAAGAAAATTTTTCAAGAAAGACAAAGGACTTGGGAATAAAAAGAAAAGGTGTATTCCAACAAAAAAATCCTATTTTTACCTCCTTCAATAATTAGAAACTAAAGAATTAGGAAATTCTTATCGCAAAAACCCGCGATTTCAGTAAAGTATATATTATTTTTGGCATGTCAAAAAAGGTGATTTCCGATACTTTCCCCTCCTTTTTTTAATCCTAAAGGAATTTCTGTTTTTATGGTGCTTTCCTATGCCAAATAAACGAACAATTATCTCTTTCGAGGCAAAATGTTGGAGTTGTAGAAGTATACCTACTATACTGACAGAAAGAGCATTTTTCCCTCGAAAATACTTCTGGAATCATATTAACTGCAAAACCAATTGGAAACTTAGAAAGGGTTTTCAGTTGAGAGAGATAGAAGAAACATTTGGTTGACGAGGTGTTGGTAGGATTCAAAAAAGAATGAATGCTCTCTCGATTTTCAATAGGAAAAAATCCGCCTCTTCCTTGAAAAGTTTTGTTGGTGAGGACTGTTTCAATCATCTTTATATGGGGAGGGTAAATTTGGAACGTGCTAATTGCAAAGAAAAATTTTGAGCTTCTTTTGGATATAAACTACTATTAAGCCACGCTTATCCCTAATGTGATATGATTTACTATAGTTTAGGTAGCAATGTATATCTTATGACAAGAAGGACCTTCTGAACTTTCTTCTTGGCTTAAAGCTGAAAATAAAGGCAATTTTTCGTTTTGCAATAACCACGTTTCAAATTGACCTTCTCCATATTCTTTTTCTTCCAGGATTTTCTCCCCTTTTGACTTTAATGATGGAAATTTTTTTCAAGAATTTTTTTAGAAATTTTTTCTCCTCAAGAAAATCCCAAATGAATGATTTGAAAGGAAACCTTGAGAATTTAAAAAAAAAATATATGACCTTCAGAAATTTTACAGATCAGACCTTCACAGGGATTATGTTGTGTTTGTATGATGCTTTGGTTGAAATAATCTCAAAAATACAGACGAAGATCGGCGTGAGAGATTTTAAACTTTTTAAAAACAACTGTTTTATTTAGACTCGAGATTATAATGGGTCAATGTGTCTTGAGAGACATGGGCTTTGACTTTGAGAAAGACCCAGTCAAACAGCAGATGCTTGATGATTACTTGAAAGAAGTAAACTCATTTCTCTTGCTCTCAAACTAAACATTTACAGAAACTCGCGGTCAGATATCCAGAAGCACGAAATTTTCCCAAAATAAAAAAGATTGGCAGCGTCGATGATGGGCTTATAGCGACAAAATACGGAACTCCTGGAGAAGATTCGAGTGGTATAGAGATTTCTCTTGGAAAATCAAGACATAAACAAAACTGCTTAGATATGGACGGAAGACTAAGTCGGCCAATGAGAAAAGCCAAGTTTAAGGAGATGATGATCCAGACAGAAACAACAGGAGAAAGCTTTAGAAACTCTCGTATTCGATCTTATGAGAACCGACCTCCGCGCTCAGCGAATTTTCCTGGTCATAAAGTACATAGTTCTTTAATAAAGAAAGAGGGAATAAAATTGAAATAGAATGAACTGAGTCTGTTAAACCATCAGAGATCGAAGACGGATGTTGTGGAGGCTCAAAAAGCCGGAGATAGTCGAATCTCCTCGCAAACTGAGGGACTTTATGAGTTAAGCAACGGAAGATTCCCTTCATCTTCCAACAAGAATGCATATTTGTCTCCAGAAAATTCAAGCATGACTCCAACAAGAGCATCAAGAATAAAGAGTGACAATGGTAAATTCAGTAAAGATCGAAGATTTTTATTAATATTTTAGGGAGAACAAGTAGTTTGAGAAGGTCAATGAGTCCACAACCAAATATGTTTAAAGGGATTGAGAGTATAGATTTCAAGGATGCTTCAAAGAGTCCAAAGAATCTTGGAACAGGAAGATCTCAAACAATAGTTTTGAAAGGGTTTCAAAATAAATATTTCCATAATTACAAAGATCAAACACCCTCTCCTCATCCAGAAGAAAATCGAGTTTTTGATGACGATGATGAAGAAGATTTCCCATATGATGATTACTAATTTTATTCTGCTTTGATTTGAGTCAAAATGTTTCTTTAAAAAGTGTATATCTTGCATAAAGGCTCTTTTTTCTTGCCTTTTGTGAAGACCAAAAGTTATCTATCGTTATTGAGTTTTCTTTTTTAAAAAGGAGATGTAAACTCCAAAAGTAGTATTCCATATGATCGTAAGGCTCTGCAATTGATATTTAATCAAAATTTTCTCTCTTTTAAGGATTATTTCAGAAAATATGAGTTGAAGGTAATTATTGACCGTAAGAAAGGCAAGCCGACCTCTTTGACATCCTTTTTGGAGATTAAGAAATTAGAAATGTTTTTTCTTGAAGTGAAAAATAAAAAGGTGTTTCAGCATTTTCTATGGTTCTTTTTAACTTTTACAAGGATGAAGTTTTGTCAATAACAGTTCAAGATTTTTTTTATTAAGATTTAAACCAAAAAAAGTGAATGGAATTGAGACGAGAAGTTGTCTGGATTTTTGAATATGAAGAAAGAACTGAGAAAGAATTTTTATGAAAAAGATGAAATTTTTTGGACAACTTTTTTGGAATTTTGTTCTGCTTGGAAAATTGTTGGAAGAATCTTGAGAAATTTTGAATAGAAATTTTTTCTGTGCTTTTGATTTTTTCAAGGAGTTTCGAATTTTTTTGTTTGGAAAAATTAAAAAGTTTCAAATTAAAAAAATTTATTTTGAAAATTTTCAATTAATTTAATCAAGAAAAAAAAGATTTTGGAATGAAATTAAATAAAGTTCAGGATTATTAATCTCAAAAAAAAACTTTTAGAAATAAAATTCAGCTGGACATTTAAAACACTGACACTTGACCCAAAATTTAAAACTGAAAAAATTTTCATTGCTACATCATAAAAAGTAAAAACTACTGCAATACCCATTTTGCGACTGCTCTAAAGCATACACCATCTCTTGGTTTACTATTGTTACTTTTTTTGGACCTTCACTCAGCTTGAAATATTTTTTTGTATGAAATAGAATTATTAAAATATCTCTTTTAAAAGAGATTAATTCACAGATTTCAAAAAAGTCTAGTTTTAATCTGAGCTTTTCTCAAAGCTTTGAAGTTAGTTTGAAAAGTATTTGACTCCATTTCTGAGTAAATTAGAATACTCGAAATACCTGGGGAACAAATATAATGACTCGAGCTGAAACTCATAAAAAAAAAGTTTATTTTATTCACGTTTTCCTACTTGAAAAATAAAGTCTAGAGAAAGCTCATCATTTTTACATTTCAGTCTGACCAAAGGAAAAACGAACTTTTCAGTTTCTTTCAATTTTTCCTTTGGAACTTGAACCGGGAGGATTTCAAGTCAAAAATCTACCAAAAAAAAACCATTCATGGAGGATAGCATTACCTTGAAAAATTTTTTTGGGATATTTAGGAGAAAAGTTTATTTTTAACTTCTCAACTAATTTTGAACTGACTTCACCAGAACATTGCCTCAATTTGAGAATACAAACCGCATTTTTTTCAGTTAGAATATTCGAATAGCCCTGAGAAAATTCTGGTAACCAGATTTATGTCTTGACCAAGAATTATCAGAAACTCCCAAGAAATTTGTAGACACTCTCTTCTCAGAATTTTGATTTCCGGAGATTTTTGTTGAACTCTGGCTTTTAATTTTCGTCAACAAAATTCTATTGAAGCTCAAAATTTGAGGATCTAAAAGGAGAATCATGAGACTTTTCGAAAGACATGAATATCTCTTGAAATTATTGAGTTTATTTTCCAGAAGCATCAGAGGAAAATTGGTAACAATTAAAGTACGAAAGAAGAATTTTGAGCAATTCTTTTCATAAATAAAGGTTTTAAAGATAAAGTGAGGATGATTGCTGCTTAATACCGCTGAGATAAAATTTAATATTAGATATTCACGAAAAAAAAATTTCTAAAATGCCAAGATCCAAGAACCCTCAGATCTACGTTGCCGGATTTTCTCGCAGAACTAACGAAGATGATCTTGAAGATTCCTTCCGCAAGTACGGCAAAATCAGAGATGTCGTTATAAAAAAGGGTTACGCCTTTATCGTAAGCTCTTATTCTTTTTCCTTCGATTTTAACGAACTTCTAGGAATATGACGATTACAGAGATGCTGAGGATGCCGTTGATGATATGGACGGACGCTATTTGGATGATCATAAGCTCACTGTTCAAATTGCTGGACAAAAGCCACCCAGAAGCTCCAAAGGACCTCAGGAAAATGACAAATGCTATAAATGTGGAAGAACTGGACACTGGTAAGGATACATAACATGTGGATGAATTTTTTGACTTGACGGAATAATTGACGGAAAATGAAGAATGGAATGGGGAGGAGGGGACGGAAGAGCATTTCTTAATGAATATATTGTAGATAAATTCTGATTAGGAAAGGAGAAGTCAGAATTTAGAACTTTACACAGATTTCATGGTCGAAAGTAAAGATCGCTCACACAAAACATTGACATACTTCTTCTTGAGTAATCAGCATAGAAATTAAGATGAGATTAGGCATATAACTAATCTTCATCTTTTTTTTGCAATTTGTATATTCTGCATAGTATATTATTCCCAAAAATTTATTTTTGTTTTTGATTTGATTTATTTAATCTTTTTTAGGGCCAATGAATGCAAGGAAGAAGCAGCCAGAGGGTAAGACTTATTTTGAAATTTCTTTGAATAATTTTTCCCTTAGATCCGAAAGAAGAGAAAAGAGATGCTATCACTGCCAAGAAGTCGGTCACATAAAGAAATACTGTCCTCTTATTGGGTATAACGAGACTTCTGATTCTGATGAAACTAACTCTACTTACAGTGATTCAGAATCTCGCAGTCGCAGCCGTTCCTACTCTTCCAGATCCAGATCTAGCTCTCGTTCCAGCTCAAGATCCAGATCCTACACTCCTGAAAGAAAACACAAGAAGAAGCACTCCAAATCCAGAAGGTATGATAAAATTCTTTTCAATATTTGATTCTAATGATTTTTTAGTGATAGCAGAAGTCCTTCAAATGACAGCAGAGATCATAAAAAGAAGAACAGAAAGAGAAGCCCAAGCTCAAGCAGAGGAAGCCGCAGAAGCAGCCGTAGAAGCAGTCCCAGAAGCAGCAGAAGCAAGAGCCCTCGCAGTGACAAGGGAAGTCATAGATCCAGTCACAGCAAGAGCAGAGAAAATAATAGAGAAGAAAATGGAAAAAGAGAGGAAAATACTAATTCTGAATAAGCTTTAGAGGGCTTATGACGAATTGATACTCTCAAAAATAATGAAAATGATTCGTTGTTTGTATGTAACTGAATAAAAGTATATATTAATTATTGAAATAGTAGATCCTTAAATTGGTGAGATGATAAATCACCTCCTTGGAGTTTTCTTGTCCATATATATCATAAGATCAATCTACTATTAAAGAACTTGTTCATTCATATCAGTCCTGGAAAAACAATCTCTAGACATGTAGATTTTACATAGAGAATTTTTTTCTTTAATAAATGAAGGGAATTCTTTTTCGATAAGGTACCAAAAATTTTGGGTATAAAAATTTTGATTTGGATTGGGATAAGGTAAAAAAGTAATTTGTTAATTAAAGAATCAAATAAGATATGACAACAAAAAGATCACCTGCTGATTTTTTAAAGCAAGTTTTGGGCAGAGTCGTTCACGTTAAGTTGAATTCAGGAATAGAATATCAAGGTTCAAATTTCATTTGGAGTTTTTGTTTACATTTGAAGGTGTTCTTGCTTGTTTGGATGGATTTTTAAATATTGTGCTTGAACAAGTCGAAGAATCAGAAGGAGGAGAAGTTGTCAACAAATATCCTCAAGCTTTCATTAGAGGAAATAATGGTAATATTGGGAATAACTTTGGGAATTGGAAAGTTAACTTTTTATCTAGTTTTGTATATTCATGCCAAGAATCTCAAGAAATAAGTTGAATGGTGGAGCGCTTTCTTTGAAAAAAATTATTAGAAAAAAGGAGATTTGATTTTTAAGGTTGGTATTATGAAGAGAATAGACAGAAAAGATGCTTGGAAAATATGTTGTCAATAATGAATTATTGTAATTTTTGTATCAAATATATCAAGTGTGTTCTCTTTGAAAAAATCCCTTTTATATTAAAACAGCTTATTTTCCTCGTACCTTACTTTGAGAAATTTCCTCTTCTCTAAAAAGTCTCAAGAAAGAAAAAATTTTTGTCAGTAATCCAGAAATTGTGAGATTCTTTTTTTGTTGGGAAAAAATGAAGAAAGAGTCTGCGTCTGGAAGAGTCTAGTTGAGTACTCTTTGATAAAAAAAATTTTTTTCGAAGAATTATTTTTTTTTTGTGTCGAATGATATGTCCCATGCCTTCAACTCGAATTTTGACAAAAAAAAATCAATAAAGTTTTTGTCAAGGGAAGAGCGAAAGAACAAGGAAAATACACAAAAAATAGCAAGAGAAAATTTTTTCACGCAAAAAAGCAATTCGGCTCAAAAATATTCAATTTTCTGCTGAGCATGAAGAAAAAATCAAGAGAAGAAAGAAGGTTTAAAAAAATATTCTTCCAAGGAAATTCCAGCGCATGCAACCCTGAAGAACTATGACCAAGAAGAAAAACCGCATCCCAAAAAATGTCAATTTAAAATTTGAAAGGAAAAAATAATTGCTTTTTCAAAGATACACAGGATCAAATCTTTTGTCCCTTTCCCATTATTCAAAAGGATCTTGGGTTTTTTGTGTGTCGAACTTCTTGTCAGGATTGCTGATTTATTTGTTCGACTATACAATCATAGCTTTGATAGGTCCAAGGTTCATATGAAACGATTCAGAATATGATATGGTTTGGAGCCATATTTGGAAAAAAGTTTGAAAAGTGAAGGGACAATCCTATTCTTAAGGCGGAAGGTAATTTGGTTGGGCTAATTTTTTCCCAGTAAAAGTCTCAAAGCCAAGAATCCACGATGTATATGCAGCATACTATAATGGCATAAAACAGGACTGAAGATAGGCAGTAGCTTTATATTTATTCTTCAACTCTTCTCTTGACACCTAGAATTCACCGTAAGACACAATTATTCTATCGAAATTTACCTCTCTCGGGAGGAATGAAATCAGTATAGATCATATTGTAAATAGAGGGCCACATAGACCAGACACCTAGAAAATATGAGGAAAGGAGGATTTGGATGGGTACCCCAAAGAGCGATGGGAGCGCCGAAGGTGCTGTATCTGAGGAGTCTTTGAGCGATCTTCTCGTTGGCGAGCTTATAGAAGGTTGGGAGATACATGATCTCGACAAGTTTTCTATTTAAAATTTAATTACTATAAGTGTGGAAATTAGTAAAAAAACTTTTGGAAATGAAAACATTTTTGTTTTAAAGGAGGAATACCGTAAAAACCGTGCATTTTGGGTCATCTGTGGAGATGAAAAAAAAAAATCTCTCTGAAAATCTTCTTGAGGTTTGGACAGAATTTTTTGAAAAAAATTTTTATTATGATGAAATATTATTATTTCACAAAAAATATGAAGAGGAAATGATCAAGGACAAGAGACCAGAAAGAATTTGAAGAATTGAAAGTCTTCTTGATCTTTTTGTTGTTCGGAACTTCGATGAAGAAGAGATGAAAAATTTGAGGATGATTTTTTCTAATTTTGTTAATTTTATGATTTATAAAGTTTTATTATCGAGTAGTCTGAACATCGAGATATATACCTTAAACTTTAAGCAAAGCAGATATACTTGAACATGCAATAAAATATATATTCCATGAATTTAAAATAAAAATAAATATGTCTCTTCTCTTTTTTTTTCACTTAAAAAATTTTATCTTCTTAAGCCTCCAAAAAAAAAATAAATAGTGTTAAATCTTTCTGGTGATCTTTTCAAAGTCAGTAGGATCATATCTCTTCAAGACCAATTTGAGAATATGTAATGGGAGCCAGCTTGCTGTCACAATAATACCAATCGATTTCATAAAGTCCATATTGATCGCATCAACGTCAATATATGTCTTGAAGAAGATAATACTCAAGAAATACACTACAGCTGTTCCAACTAATGCGACAACGGTTGCGAATTGCACCTTGTGTAACTAAAAAAATTATTGAGGAGGAAGCCAAGAGAAATATGATTACTTCAGTGTAAACATTCAAGATTTCAGAGAGGATAAGAGCTGTGAAAGTGATGGTGACAACTCTGAGGTAAGTATCTGGGAAGATATAAACAGCCAGCGCCATAATAACCACAGCCTATAATTTGGTCAGAAGAATTGTTCTATAAAGAAATACCTGGAATAAACTTTTCCAAACCCAGACGAGGAAGGTCTTCATGTTGAGTTCCCTGGATTTTTGAAGAGTCTTGTAAAGAATAGGATAGTTGAATGCGTCTTTCTTATCAATATCTTCATCATAAATCTAAAAAAAGATTAGTTTTTAAAAAAAGTCTCGTTCTTACCAAAGCAAAGACTGGGAACATGGTGTAGATTGAAGTATAACCAACGTAGAGCATACCATTGTAGATTGAAATGGCGACATAGTAGAAGAAGAGAGTGAAAATGGCTTGAATGAAAGAGATGATGAGCCCTCTATGGATAACAAATTGACTCATTTTGGCAGAGTTTTTGTAATAAAGTCTTCCATGCCAGAGAATCAAAGTCTTGAGGTGCTTAAATTCAGTGATGGAGAAATCTGAAGCCAAAGAAGCTTGTTGACCTTCTTTACCAACAAGCCCGATTCCGACATCTGAAGCTTGAATCATACCAACATCATTACCTCCGTCTCCAATACAAGCGACCCTTTGCTTGGAATATTGCTTGACCATCTCAGTAATAACGGCCTTTTGAGTGGGTAAACATCTACAGCAGATGACAGCGGGAGCTTTAACGGCAGATTGGAAGAAGAGTTGACGGTTAGTTTCCAAAGCTCTCGTCAAAGAAGCACCGTCAATGAGGAGAACAGTATTGTATTTATTGGAGAAAATGTTGAGTTTATTAGAGAGCTCCAAGTCGTTTGAGACTTCCTTGATTTCAAAAATATCATCGTGGATTCCCTTGAGGCCAGTACTGATAGCAATACACTTGGCAGTTTCGACCTTATCACCAGTAAGCATCCAGATCTTGAGGCCAGCGTTACGGAGAGATTCAATAGTGACGTTAATATCATCTTGCAAGAGATCTTCGACACCAGTAATTCCGACAAAGTCCATATTGACTTCAAGCAAATTAGCAGCAGCTCTCATTTTTTCATCTCTGTTGACCAAAGACAAATTAGCCTCATCCCAAACAGCCTTCCATTTCATGTATTCATCCTCATCAAAATGCTTTTGAGCAAATACCATTGTTCTTAATCCTGTTCTTGCTAACGCTTCACATTCATCCAAGATAAATCCTCTGTAGACTTCTTTCACCTAGAAGAGGTAAGATTTATTAACAAAATTTTTGAATTACTCTAGGACAGATGACCATATCAGCACCTTTAAGATAGAAAGTGATTCTTTGGGTGATTTCATTTCTAACAAGAATACCCATTCTTTTGGTTTCACTGGAGAAGGGGAAATTAGCCAAGACATGGAAACATTCTTTTTGGCCAGTGGGATTTTCAATAAAGATATTATCATTGTCTCTATCAAGAAGTTTCATTTTGATATCCTGAGCAAAGTTGACAAGAGCAATTTCATCAGGACTTGAGGCATGGAATTTTCTTTCGCCATTTTCGATAATAGGAGTGACATTATGACAGACAGAAATAGCAGTGGCGCATTCTCTTAAGAGATTATCTTTATCTTTTTTCATGGGGGCTTTTGCCATTTGTTGCATAATATGATCAGCAGTAGGCTTAGCAGCATTATTCTGAGCATTGGGAGCCTTGCTGTTTTGAGCTTTATCATAGCTGTTTTTGATCATTCTTGCCATTTGACCAAGATTTTCTGGTTCATATTGAGTGGTTTCAAGGACAAGTCTCTTGAAGTACATCTCGTTTTTTGTAAGAGTACCAGTTTTGTCAGTGAGAAGATATGTGATTCTGCCCAACTCCTCAGGGATGGTACTATTTCTCGTGATGGTGCCAGGAATATTGGGGTCTTTGTTGATTTTATTGGAAAAGACGACTTTGGCGAAATCGAGGTTAACTCTCAAGGAAATTGGAATGATACTGCAAATCAAAAGGACGTATCTAAAGTACAAGACATACCAGCCTTCGTGGAATCCTTTAAGAACCATGATAACGATAGCAATCAAAAGCATCAAAACAAAGAGGATTTTGGAGAGATAATTGAGCTCCAATTCAAGTTTTCCTGCCTTGGATCTGGGTTCTCTAGAATTCATAACTATACGAGTTTCCCTTCCAGTGTAAATAACGAGTCCATAAGCCTTTCCTGAGGTAATTTTGGTGTCAGTCCAAAGAGTGTGGTCCAAGAAAAGAGGCTCGCTGACATTGCTCAATTCTGAACGGTAAACTCCTTCAAATGCATAGATATTTTCAGTAGGTCCGTTCAAACTGACTGAGCAGCCTTCAAGTTGATTGATATCGCATTCTTCTTGAGCAAAGAATTCTTGAGTATGCCTGACAGATCTTCTAAGTTTCCAATCAGTTTCACCATCCAATTGATCAGTTTTAATAAAAGTTGATCCTCCCTTTTCAGTTGAATAAAGGAGAATCATATCAGCTGGAATTCTGTGAGCTGGAGTCACCTCAACAACATCTCCAACGCGGAGGTCTCCACTTGTTGTCCAGACTTTTGAACCTCCTGATTTTAACACCCTATGGATGGGAGTTAGATGATTTATACACACCCAAATGGTAATTACTGGTATTTAGTGGAATTAGCTTCTTTATCACGTTTATATCTCTTGTAATCATCAGATCCTTCTTTAACAAGCGTAAGAATAAGCACTAATGCCAAAGGTCCAACATAGGTGAATAGATAGCCTAGGATGGAGAGGTCAGAGGAGTTTAAAAATCGCGAATCCCTACCAACTTTTAAGGCTGGGACGAATTGACTGACAGCGATAAGGAGATAAAACATGTTGAAGAAATATTTGAATTGATTGTAGAGAACGATGGGGACAATAGTGAGGACATTGTATTTTTGATTTTTGACAAGATTTGGAACATGTCTTGAAGAAGTCTGGCGACCATTCAAGTTGATGATTCTATGATCAACATTGCGATAAACACCAAAGAAATCGTAGAGTTTGTCCATGAAAGTCTCAGTTTGAGCCTTGAAAAAGGTGAGAATCTGGGAGACACAAGGGGAAATATTATACTCTTTTATTACGGGGAGGAAGAAGACTGGTGTTGCCCTTGGGACTATCCATAAATGTGGCATCCTCAGAAGACTGAGCCATAGTTTGTAATTCAAGAGAGTTGGAATCATGGGAAGGATTCAGAGGGTCCCCGAGGCCTATTGGTTGGGAGTTAGAGAGTGGGAGAGCGCGTGGGGATACCTTTTTGCTTGGGTTTGGATATATTCATATTAACTGAAGATTAAAAGTACGAGTAGTGTTGATTACAATGGAAAAATTACATATACGTACTGTGGCATTTTAAGGTTAATCTGCTGAAAATAAAATTGAGGAAATCGTGAATTTTACTGTAGGTTATCATTTTTATACAGGATAAAGGATGCAAACTTTGTGGGAGAGTTTTTCGTGAGGCTCAAAAAATTGTAGGAGCTAAATGGTGAATTTCTGGACAGTTTTGATGATAATCTGTTGGAATATCGAGAAAGAAGAGACGAGTGGATGATTTGGGAATGAAGATGAAGTCTCAAAAACTTATATATTGAAATGATTCAGCCTTTAATAATTAAAAAATTTTCCTTGAGGAAAAATTGTGAGGTTGAAATTGTAACTTTTTTTGATGAAATTTGAGAAAAAGAATTTTGTTGTTTTGATAGACAGAAGCAAATACATTAATACTATTTGAATAAATAGTTACTATATAAATAATCAAAGAAGCACAGTAACTTGTATACTCTTACAGGGCAATAATTTTATTATATAGAGGAAATTATATGGTTATAAATAGAGGGTAATTAGCTTGGTCCACACAATTGAATAATCTTCCCAGAAAGTGCGATAGACATTAGTTGGAAGATATCCTACGGAGAGGCAAGGCGAAATAAAAAGTTTCACGTACAATTATGTACAATTAATAAAAGAGTCTATAATGTTTGAACTGCAGAAAGCCTTTAGTTCAGGATCTTCAAGTAACCATATATCATCCACAGTGTGGATTTTTCCTTTATGTTTGACGATGATTTCTTCACATTTTTGTTGGAGATAATCAGTCAGATTTGATGTCTTTTCAAATTCATGTAAAATTAGCTTGATCGAATATGCTCCTTGTCCAATATTTCTCCTGTCTACATAGTTATTATGGTCCAATATCCATAATGGTGCCGTCTCATACGAATGATTCAAATCAAAAAATGGACTAAAGGATAGGTGGTTAGATAATAAATCATAAAAAGAATCTTTACTCAGGTTCACAAAGGGTGATACCAGTCTTTTCAGGTTGGAAGCCTTCACCATAGAATTTCAAAAATCTTCTCAATACCTTCATATAGCCTTCATCTCCATGTTTCTGGAGAAGGGCCACAATCAAAAGCACCAAGCAATAAGAACTAAGACCACCTTGGAATGTGTTGAGGAGTTTTCTATTGTATAAGAACTCCTTGAGAACAATGGTAACAATATATAAAGATTTATATTGGGCGAGCATTTTCTCTGCAAATTCGGTAGATCTGTAGCCCATATGAACCGTATAACCCATCATACCCAGGCTTTCAAGGGTCAGATCCACTTTAATCACAGCCTTTTCTCCATCCTCTGAGAGGTTCAATTCTGGACCTTGGCCACTAAGAATGACTCTCATCTTTGTATCATCAATCAATCCTGCATCCACTAATTCATTAAAATCAACTTGTGGGTCAATTTCCTATTGAAGGGATTGGTTAATGGATAAAAAATTTTCTATAATTACGAGTTTAAGGACAGGAACGTGAGCGGTAAGGATAGGTTTGTTAGATAAAACCCATTTGAAGTTTTTTAGGACTTCGCTAATTTTTGAAAGGGATTCACAGAGGGTCGCACGATCATAAGTTTCAATACCACTGACAGCGATATCAACATCACTTGTTGTCAAAGCTAAGCCAGTAGCACATGATCCAAAGATTTTTGTTTTCATATTGTTGCTTGGGAAGGTTCTTGCAACACAATGCTCGATACGTTTATATACCAAGATTCTGCTTTTAATTAATTTATTAGAGCCTTCAGTCAAGACTTTGACATGTTCATAGATATCTCTTTCAAATTTGGCATCAAAGAATTCTTTGGCCAAATCTTTAGCCTTTGAAAGTTGAATAGCATCAAAGTCCAAAGGTTGGGATGTGAGTCTCAGCTTGCCAGTTCTTGGGAACTTTGGCTGAGCTGGTCTTTGGAGAAGAGGAGGGATTCCTCCTTCTTGAGGAGCAGGAGTAGTAGTCACATTAACAGTAGTTTTATTTACAGGTTCTGAAGTGGATACAGGGGTAGGAGTGAAGGATTTTTCAGGGATTAAAGTAACCTTTGGAGTAGTAGTAGAAGAGGTTTTGAGGGGAGCAGTTTGAGGACTTTCAATTTTCTTGCCTTCATCAACCCTCTTGGGCTCGATAATAAGGGCCTTGGAGTGAGTTTTATTAGTTTCAACAAGAACTTTGGGCTTTTCTCTAACTGCAGATTCAGCGTAATTTTGGTCTCTTCTCTTCTTGAAAGGTTCTTTGACGTCCTTTTTATTCCTGGTAGCTGACTTCTTTCTGGGTCTAACTTCAATAAAGCCACCGAGATTATCATCACGTGACTTTTTGTTGAAGGTGTTTTCATTTTCGATTTCTTTGTTATGAATTCCACTTTCAGAATCTGTAGTGTCAACTTCAGCTTTAGCAACTGGAACCATAGTTTGGAAATTTTTATTCTGAGCGGTATTTTTATTGTTTCTTTGAATAATTGGCTTGTCTTGTTTCTTTTGATGTGACTCTCTTCTATCTCCTGTCTTTGTGTTTCTTTGTATGATATATCTCTGTCCTTCGATTTTAATATCTTCTTCCTCTGAGCCAGAGCATTTAGTTTCAACAGAAGAACAGAGAGAAGGATGTTGATCTTTATGAACTCCTTGGAAAGTGTGAGATTTTAATCTTTTTGGGCTCTCATGTCTTCCAGCAAGATCAGTCAATTGATTAGAAGAAGAATTTTTTCTCCAAGTTTTATTGGAAGGGGTGAGTTTAAACTCAGCTTCATCCTTCTTTTGCTCTTCAATGCTATGTTCTGTGCTGACTTCATCATGATGACGATGGCTAAGGTCAATGCCGAAGGAAAGTTTTCTATCCCCATCTTTGTCATCATTAGGACTCTTTTTAGGAGTTGAGTTCGTTTCAGTCAAATGTTCTTCAGTTTGTTCAATTGAATGTTTAACCTCCATAGGTGTAGTACATTCATCATCTTCATCGTGAATTTCTGTAGGTTCCACAATAATTTCTTTTGTTGGTTTTTTAGCATTCTTTTTCTTTTTAAGAGTTTTCTTTTTGTTGTTGCCCTTCTCTTTTTCTTCATTTAAAATGAGATCGGCTGCTATCTGATCAGACAGCATGCTCTTGAGTTTACGAGTGATCTTTCTGCAAATAAGGTTATTGATGCTTCCTAGGGAGGGGAGTAAATATGGCAAATTTCAAACAATTCAAATTACCAAATTCTTCAAAGGAAGTGAGGAGGATTTTATTCATAATCTCATCATCATTATCACCTTCGAATAAGGTTTGGAATTGATCATTAATATCATTCATAGGAACAATATTTGTCTTGTTGACATAGAGTGTATTGTAAAGGAATCTGAGTTTTTGATCCAAATCCTTTGATTCTTTATCTTCACTTTTTGTTTTTTCATTTGTTAATGTTTTATATGTTTCTGAAATTGATGATAAAATCTAAAGAAAAGGATTAATTAATATCACGTGTAAATAAAATTCTAGACCTTTTTCTTTTTATTTTTTTCGAGAGATTTATAAAATTCGATAAGATCATGTTTGTAACCCAAATCGATTTGAGGGTCATTGACTGTACTTGTTTTGAGTCCTCCTTTCTTTTCTTCAAAGTAGCGCATCCAAACTGCTCTCTCGAGATTGCTGACAATCCATGCAGAAAATGTTTGAAAACTGTTGGAACTGAACCAAAGAGGAGTGTCCCAGACAACGCATTTCCTTTGATGATCATAAGCAAGCCTAATATTTTGAATAAAATGCGGAGTTATTCAAATAAGGTTACTTGCATGGCTTGGTAAAGGCAAGTCCATCAGAGAGAAGCTCAAAAAGAGCTAAAATATTATCGATGTCGCTAACGAATGACTCGGTGGGGACCAAGGTGTCATATAACTCAGTGCTATCATAGATTCTGATGTTCTCAATCAACTCCTACGCGGGGTTTTCATTATATGTGGCGAGAGTTTGATTACTTGTTCGGCTTTATCAATGAGGGCCTTTTTATCTTGGGGAATTTCGTCAGCTGCGGGCTTACGTCTGCAGTAGAATTCTTTTTCAAGATCATTTAATTCGAGGGAATCATGATTAGGACTAGTTGAATTTGTTAGAGGGAAACGAGGGAGAAATCTAAACATTTGTTTTTTGCTATCAAGCAACTGAGCAAAAACGATGTTGTTGGAGTCAGACCAGCGTTGATACATTTTGAGAAAAGTGGCAGCTAACCAGTTGTTGTTGATTGAAAAGACACGGAGACGGTCCTTGAGAGTGAGAGACTTCAACCTATGGTGGGAGATTATTGAGATGTGTTTAAAATAAATAAAAACGAACCAGTCGAGGACTTCCTCCTTTTTATACTCGAAAGATGGCATGATATCCTTGAAAACTCTTTCGTTAGCAAGTTGTTCTTTGAGTTTCTTTTTGCGTTTGTTTTGGATGGCATAATGGTTTTGGGGATAAAAGAGATTCCAATGATAATCCATGGAATTTAAATTTGAAGGGTATGCATATGGATCATATAGGTAATTAGGGAATTGGGTCATGACTTCACTGTGATTTAGTCTTAATCTGATTTGGTCGCTGTTGAACAAGGAGACCATAGCAAAAAGTTATTTTTATTTTATCTAGGGATTAGAATTTCGGAATCGTTTAGTAATAAATTTAAATTGAGTCATTTAAACGAAAGGCCTATTTCTAGGATTTGGCCTTTGAATCTTTGCATAGTCAGTAATCTTTTATATAATATTTAACGGATTATTTTATTAGGTTTTTGCGGACTTGTCTCGACGGGCCTTTTTTAAAAGTCAGAGGGCCTCAGAGGGCATTATTAAGGATTTCCAAGGAGAAATAAACAAAATCGGTCTCTAATTCAAAATACGTCAGACAGTATTTCTGAGATTACAGTTACCGACGAGTTTACGTCAGGGAAAATTTCTCTTTTGATCTATAAATAAATTTACTCTCCCCTTGTCTGCAATACAACTAATTTCTCTTGTTTTTCAAAGTTTATAGTTTTAGGCTAATTTTTTTGAATTCCATGCATGCATGAAGCTGGGAATCTAGGAACCTGCGGAAACTTTCTATTGTGATGAGTATATCTTTCATTAAAGTTTTCCTCAAAAATGACTCCTTTGAAGTCTTTCATGGCCCCTTTCATGGCTCTCAGTCATCTCTACAGGTTAAACGTGGTCTCTAAATAATAACACAAGTGTTCCAAGTAGTTTGGAATCCCTTTGAGATTCGCCTTTCCTCTCGCCTTTTCAGGTTTATATAGGATTCAAAAGTGCGAAAAATGACGTGGAAGTACGTGGAATTGGATGTTGCAGAACGTGAGGTGCATTTAAGGTATTTCAGGACCAGTATTTAGTTGAATTCGAGACTTTGCCATAAAATGATTTACTAGCTTAATTACCTAACATATCCTCGCATTTCAAAGCAAGGCGTTTAAAAATTCAAAAATAATTATCAAGGGATTTTTAAATTTTATTGCATTTTGACGTATAGTGTCAGAAATTACGGCCGAGAAGTTTATTGGGCGAAAAAGATTTCATTTTCAAGGCAAGAGATGAAAGGATAAATTTGATGTTGGCTTAATTTGATATCAGCTCAATTTTCCGATATGATGGCCATTGTTTAAATTAATTTGAAATCAGAGGCCAGAGATCTAATCTGGTAAGCACTTTGAGAATAAAATAACATTTTGGCCGTAAAATTTTGTGCTAAGGGACTCTAGTTTATTCGGAGGTTCGAAAAGAAAATGGCTCGAAAGTGGGATTTATTATTAAGAAATTATAAAGATTTACGTGGAAAGATATGATTTTCGCGTTTTTAATTTTAAAAAGCACTTTTCAAAGAAGGCTAACAAAAACTCAGCCCTTCATGAGTATAAAAAAGTATTTGAGTATATTAGAGGCCAGAGTGTGTCCTGGAAAGGGGATTGGTCGAGACTTTGGAGAAAAAAGATCTCAAAGAATGATTCATAAAGTGATTTTACTTTTGTTTTAATAAAGCAATGAGATTATAACTTTCCCGGTTTATGCCGCTTTTATAAACAACAAAAAACTCGAATAATTGATTGAAAAACAAGTGTCGTCCTCAAAGAAAGATATCGTCAAGGATCATAATGGGGAAAAGTGAGAAAAACAACTTTCTTTTATTCTAAAAAAATCAAAATGTCGAATTTAGTTTTTAGTCAAGCATTGTTTTGTTTTAGGCGATCGTATATATAGAGACGAGTTGAATAATTGGGACTCTTGTCTATAAAATTATTATAACAATATGATATAATTGAGAATGGTTTAATTTTGGTCATATGAGCGCATTTTATGATTCTATTAATTCGTTTCAGCAATCAATCCAACTCCATAAATTACTCGAATTCTCCTAATTTTCAACTTTATCGAACTCCACATCTTTTCCTTTCATATCCTTCGGTTTTTAAGCAAGTCAATCATTAGTACGAATGTGTTCTTTGAAGCTAAAAGAAAAGCTAAAAAACGAGTCTAAATAGTCAGTCGCTTAGCTTGTATTTGGAAAATTTTGAGCTTTAAAGGGAAAAATCAATTTACCGTAAAACCTGAACCAGGAATTCATTATCATATATCATATTATACAAAGATTACCAAGTTCTTTTCTATTACGAAAGAACTCTGTAAAAACTAAACAATTCAATAATCAATAAAAATTTATAAAAACTTTTTTATTTGTTATGTCAAAATACAAGGCATAAGAAACCTTTAATCCTCTTCAGTTCGAAGAGCCTCAGCCATGGGTGCCAACATATTCTCAGCTTCTCTCGTCCAGATTTCTGCCCTCTGACGAAAATCGTAAAAAGCAAGAATCAAGCTCAGCTAAAGTGTGAAGATTATTACATTTGAATTGCAAAGGTATTCTCATTACTTTACGAGCTCTATTGAGGTATCTGAGACATTTAAAGTCAGTACAAGCAGTTTTGTAATTTGTTGTTCTGGTCGACCAAGGATCAGCTTTATTTAATAAAAGGATCTATAAATTAAAAATCATTAATTATTTTGAGAGATTTGATGGATACTCTGACTATTTCTGAACTTCCCTCTCTCAAAGCATAATACAATGGTGTTCTGAACGTCTAATAAAAGATATGGGAATGAGGATGGGAGAATGTTTATTTACAATATCTAAAGCATCGATTTCAGCACCACACCGAAGTAAAAGCTCGATGACTTCAAGATGACCACGCTTTGCTGCCCAATGTAATGCCGTTTGCCTTGACTATATTTAAAAGAGAATTAGAGCATTGATTTTTCCAAAATTTTTCCATACAGAATCAAATTGGAAGATGAGTTGTTTAGCTTCTTTCAACATAGCTTCGAGTTGCTCAACATCACCACGTTTAGCTGCTTTGATAAAATCTTCAGCATACTCGTGCTCATAAGGCTGAGTTGGCAGAATTTTCTGAGCCAAAAACTTTTGAAATAAGATTCATAAAAAAAATATGAGAAATTTTTTTTTTACTTCTTCAAGAGAAATCTTCAAGCGAGAAAGACTGAGAAGTTTCTCTTTGAGGGATCTTCTAACCCTTCTGAATCGTTCGAACTTAGTTTCAATATTCCATAGATCCTCAGTTTTCATAGATTTCAACATCTTGCGTTTATGTTTAGATTCTGGAGAAGGGAACTGGGATAAAAATTGTGAAGAATGAAGACTGATCATTTTTTTTAGTATTCCTTTATTCTCTCTAGGATTATGTAAAAGGTTTTTGTTGGGACCAATAAATGGTTTGTGAACGTTACTCTTCAAATGATATTCATCTGAATGAGCCAATTCAAAATTACCCGTACGAGGCATACCAACAGGAATTTCTTGGTCTCTCGGCTCCGATGTCGAAATAGCCAGCATTTTATTTCTATCCCCATGACCATTAAGTAATTTTTCTCCTATTTTTGACTTGTATTCCTGATGAAGTTTGCTCACATGGTTTCCTTCTCTTGCTTTTTCCAACAAATATCGTTTAACTTGCGTCAGATTTTCCATCTTTATTTCATCATTCTTTTTTTCTTTATCTAGATTTACAACCGAGTCCGTATACACAAGCCCATCATTAAAGTCCATATTCATGTAATTATCAAGCCTTGTTCTTTCATGCTCATTGAGGTTTCCTGTCAGTTTTAATAAATTTGTATCAGTTTTGCTTGGTTTGAGGGAGGTTCCTGGTCTCTTCATATATGACTGAGTAGTTCCTGGTCTGTTTGTAATTTGTGGTCTATTCTTCATATCTGCTGCTGTGCGGTTAATTGAGCCTGATCTGGTTCTGATGACAATCTTGTTTGTGGGTGATTCAGCGAGAGAAATAAATCCAGGGATTTGAGGAGGATATTCTCGACCGCTTGTATTCCCTCCTCCAACTCCCATATAAGGAAAACCAGTTTCTATGGCACTAAAATTCGCAATATGACTAAATGCTTGAGCTTGAGGGGTCATGGGAAGATTAAAGGCTTTGAGGAATTGTTGTAATTTGACCACATTAGTTGGTGATCCCGCTTTGATATTATTTGCAATGTAAGAAGATAAATGTTCAGCACTTGTACTATGGGCAAAAGTTTGAACAACTTTGGTGGAAGTTTTGGTAGGAACAGGGATAGGATCTTTTTTTTGGAAGACAGTTTTGATCATTTTATTGATAGTTTTCTTCTTTTGTTGAAGATCGACATGTTGTTTATATGAGATGGTGGGATTTTGGTCTTCCAACTCTCCATTTTTGCTATATGAGAGAATCCTTGTTAAACTACAATCTGCTTTTCTTCTTGCAAACCTTTTGCTTTCAACATATGCGCCAAGTTTCTTGAGTCCTGGTTGAATGAAAAATTTTGTTCGGCTTTTACTCATTGAACTCTGATTCCTCAGAGATTCATTTTGAGTCTGAGACATGATTGATTGAGGTTTTATTAATTGAAGATCTCCTGAACCATCGATCATGTGATAAGGAGACAGTGCCAAGGAATCATCAGGAAAGGGTAGGCTGAATTGACGCTCAAAATTTGGAGGACGAATCGGTGTTTGAGAAAGGTTGCTTTGAGATTTAGTAGGAGTGAGTTTTGGGGTAAAAGCTGTGGAGTTTCTTGAAGCAACTGAGCCTGTTCTTGGACGATAAGAAAAATTGCGAAGACTCCCGGTTGACATTGAACCTTTGGAAATTATCAGAAGACTTTATACTGAGAAAGTCAAACAAATTTGAAAGGTTTAATAAGTATTTTAATAAAAATAAATAATTTTTGAGTAAGTAAGTAAGTAAGTGAGCGAGTGAGCGAGCGAGTGGGTGAATGAATTCGCTCCAAAAAGCATAGTTACAAGCATAATTACGCAGTATTCATATTTTGCGTTCAATAATGGGTTCTTTGATACATTTTTCTCATAAAAATTTCTTGGAAATTTTTTTTTGTGAAGTCTTGAAAGAGCTGTCCGGTCCAAGATTTCAAAACAGGACAATCCAAACTTTTTGACAAAGTCCCAGAGAAGATTTAGGAGAGGATA
>Ga0182738_1001338_pt1 | contig 31015 bp, 24 predicted proteins | sample eDN5th30CBELigMG_FD_128876 | JGI IMG/M metagenome (GOLD analysis project Ga0182738, IMG submission 128876) | Enriched Miracle-Growth compost microbial communities from Emeryville, California, USA - eDNA 5th pass 30_C BE-Lig MG (version 2)... ...
CTTGGCCACGATCCGCATCTCCCGGTTACCGGCGTTGAAGACCCTCGCAGATCGTCTTTACGAGGAGGTCGCGGGCCTCGTCGAAGTTTCGGTCGCTGCCGGGGATGACGCCGAAGATCCAGCCCGATAGCAGTTGCTCGATCCCGCCGTAGAAGACCATCGCGGCGAAGGCCGGATCGATGTCCTCGCGGAAGATTCCCTGCTCCTGGGCATCGGCGACTATCTTCGCGATCAGCTCGTAGGCACGGTTGATCTCTTCGAGGTGGGTCTGGCCGAAGGAGTTGGCGGCGCGGGTGACCTCGACGATGATCACCTTCATCAGGTCGGGGTCGTAGCGGTATGAATCGACGATGAACCCGGCCACCGCACCCAGCTTCTCTTCGTGGGTGAGCGTGCTGCGATCGGCCTCGTCAATCGCCTCGATCAGCAGCGACCAGCGCTGCACGAAGAGCTCGTTGAGCACGTTCTCCTTCGAGGAGAAGTAGTGGTAAACCAGCCCATATGCGACGTCGGCCTCGTCGGCGATGTCGGCCACCCGAGTCGAGTGGAAACCCTGGCGGGCAAAGACACGAACCGCTGCGTCGAGGATCTGACGCCGGCGTTCTGGTGCGGCCTCACGAGCCATGCGTGACTCCTTCACTGAAGATTTCGGGCCGCCGGTGCTCCACCGCCGGAAGTTTGCTGCGGATCTCGTCCTGGCGCTGGAAGTCGAGATCAGCGGCGGCGAAGCCCTCCCCCGCCTCGACTTCGGCCAGTACCTCGCCCCAGGGGTCGACGATCATCGAGTGACCCCACGAGTCGTATGAGGGTTCGGCGGGGCCGACCTGGTTGGCGGCCAGCACAAAAGCCTGGTTTTCGATCGCTCGGGCGCGCAGCAGGACCTCCCAGTGGTCCCGGCCGGTGGCTGAGGTGAAGGCGGAAGGCACGGTGAAGGCGTTGGCGCCCCGGTCGAGGAGGGCGCGAAAGAGCTCGGGGAAGCGCAGGTCATAACAGACCGTGAGGCCGATCCGCAGCGGATTCAGATCGGCGACGACGAGCTCGTTGCCGGCCTGCTCGTGATCGGACTCGCGGTACTCGACGCCTCCCGCCTCCACGTCGAACATGTGGAGTTTGCGGTACTCCCCCAGCAGCTCGCCGGTCGGCGAGACCACGACCGAGGTGTTGGTCGGAAGGCCGTGGTCCGCGGTCTCGGTGAAGCTGCCGGCCACGACGTGGATGCCGAGGTCAAGAGCCCAGGCGCGGGCCGCGGTGATCGCCTCACCGTCGAGAGTCTCGGCCCCGGCAGCCAACGCCCCACCATCAGCGAGCAGCGACCACTTCTCGGGCAGCACGATCAGGTCGGCCCCATCCTCAGCGGCGGCCTCGACGAGCCGTCCGGCAACCTCGAGGTTGCGTGCCCGGTCGGCCCCTGAATTGATCTGTATGACGGCTGCTTTCATCCGGTTTCCTGATTGACGCGTCAATCAACCGGATTATATGAAGGCTGAAAGAGGTGGAGCCCCTCCCGACCGTTATTTCCTGCGGCCGGGAGGGGCGGATTCCTATCGGAGGTCCGGCAACGCCGGACCGACTGCGTGGGGGACGGCCCCCTACCAGCCCTTCTTCACTGCCTTGGCGCCACCGTTGAGCTTGGTGGTCTTCAAGCCGGGCGACTTCTTCTGCTGCGAAGCGCAGAAGCGATCGGTGACCCAGCCACCATTCGAGTAGAGCTTGGTCTGGTCCGCGAAATGCGCGGATTTCTCGTTGGTGGCCGACTGCGAGTAGGTCAGGATCGTCTTCACGTCCGGACACTTCGCACCGGTCAGCGAGGCCGTGATGATGAAGCTCGACCCGTGAACCACGCTGTCGTACTCGCCGGTGCTCGCGTTGCGCACCGAGCTCGTCACGTTGAACACGCCCTGACCACCGGGGCCGCCGGGGATCGGGATCTTCTGACCGTTCTTCGTCACGTACTGGTAATCCCGCCAGGCGGCATCCAGCGGGATGCCCTTGCCGGACATGTATGTGACCGCCTTGGAGAGAGCCTTCGGCACCTCGGGATTATCGGTGTTGATACCCGACGGGGTGTTGACCGGATCGCTCAGTGAGAACGGGTTGGTGAACACGCCACCGGAAGCCGACAGCAGGTTGTTCACTACCTCGCGACCGAGGTATGCGCCCTTCGAGTCGAGCTTCTCGGTCATGTCCCAGTTGCTCAGGACCGTGCAGGCCGCGCTGACGTCGACTCCGTCGATCGTCGGATGCGACTGGCAGTAGCTCACCAGCCCCGGGATCAGGAGTTCAGCACCGTAGTTCTTGTTGTTGGTGGTGAACTGGCGCACCCGGTCGATCGTGAACTTGTTGCCCGGTTCACCGTCGGTTCCGGCCAGCCTGGTCATGATCTGGTGAAGGCCGTTGCGGGTCCGGAGCGATCGGGGGGACTTCTCGTTGCCGATGATGCTCGGGTATCCCTCAAGCGGCGCGTTCGGGTTCGACAGCCAGTAGCTGTCGTTCATGTTGCTGGTGAAATCCTTGCGGATCTGCAGCGGCATCTGGTCTGGGCCGAGGACGCCGGGTGCGACCGCGCCGGGCGCCTTCTGCATGTCACAGCTCGAGGTCGATCCGTCGAGCACCGCGAGCTTGAACGAGTTCCAAGCGACCACTCCGATGCCTGGCGTGTTGCACTGGTCGACGCGAGCGTCGGTCAGGTTCGGCACGACGGAGATGTCCGCGTAGAGCGCGTTGCCCTTGGAGTCGGCCGCGATCGTGTTGACCCACGGCACACCCTGATCGGTCTTCAGCACCTTGACCAGCTCAGGCACGCTCTCGGCGCGGTTGGCGTCGAAGAAGTGGTTGATGAAGCGAAGCCCCTTCGCGTTCGGATCGTAGATCGAGTACGCGAAGGAGTTGTTCCACGGGAACAGCGGCTGCTGCTGAACCGAGTTGGTGATCGGACCGTGATCGGTCGAGTAGAGCGTGCGGGTTTCGGGCTTGACCGAGCCGTCGCCCTGCTTCACGTCGACCGAGAGGGTCACTGACTTCATCTTCTTCTGCTTGCCGTCTTGGACGTAGCTGGTCGGATCACCCGGCACCAGCTGCTCTCGGAAGAAGGCGAAGCGCCGAGCGGTCGAGACCGTATGGCTCCAGGCCATGTTCCGAGTGTGGCCGATGTTGATCACCGGGGCGCCGAGCAGGCTGGCTCCCGAGACGTTGATCTTGCCCGGGATGGTCAGCTGCGACTCGAAGAACCGCTCCGAACCCGACCACGGGAAATGCGGGTTGCCGAAGAGCATGCCCTTGCCGGTCGAGGTCGCTTCCGAGCCGAGACCAACGGCGTTGGAGCCGATGTCCGGACGCTGGTTCATCGCTTCGATCTGATCCGGAGTCGGAAGCGGAGTGGCTTCCGGGGCCGGGTCGACGCTGGCCGGAGTCGACGGGGGCTCGGCCGTGGCGATGCCGTCGACCGCCGCGCCCTCGCCGGCCATCGTGCCGAGGTCGTAGAAGCGCAGGTAGGCATCGAGCTTGGTGATCGGCTTGACCCAGGGCTTGCCCTTGCAGGTCTCGTCCTTGATGTTCTTCACGCCGGTCTTCTTCAACCACGCGTTGTAGCCCTTGACGTAGCCGTCGACCGCTTCCTTGATCTGCGGGCGCGGTCCGTTCGGCGGCTTCATCTTGAGGATCCTGGGAATCAGGCCTTCGGCGATGATCCGCTTGTGGTTGAAGTCAGCGTCGATGTTCTTGAAGACGATGCCGTTGCCGGTCATCACGTATTCACCGTCGGGACCGAAGTACTTGGAGCGTTCGCCACGGACCGACGTGTAGATGTCAGCCATCGAGCAGATGTTCTCCTTCGCAAGGGCCCACCCGTAGCCGTAGCCGAGGCCGCGCCAGCTGTCGGCGACGATGCGCGGAATGCCGTACTCGGTGGTCCGGATCGTGACGCCGGGCTTGTTGCGCTCCTTGAGCCGCTGGCGCTTCGCCTTCGCCTTGAGACGCTTGGTCTGCTTCTTCACGCAGCGCTTCTTGGCCTTGCCCCGCTTCTTCTTTTTCTTGCAGATCTTCTTGGCCTGCTTGGCGATGCTGGGCTTGGCGGTTGCCTGTCCGGCTACCGCACCGAAGACCATCGAAATGGCCACGGCGCACATCAAGAATCTGATGAACTTCAAGATCTCTCCAGTCTGTGGCGAGAGGCCCCTGCGACCTCCCATTTATTCAACCCTCTAACCCCGAGCGATGCCGGTCGGAGCGGTGTCAGCATACATGCGTGTTTGGTACGGGATCGTTCGGGTGAACCACTTCAGTTCTTGACCGGGCCGTTCCCTTATCTCTCGATTCGGGTTCCGATCGGCGCTATCATTTAACGGTTGGGCCAACCGGCCCGCGGGAGCAACCGAGAGGGATAAGGGGAGTGAAGTGAAGCGATTTAATCTTTTGTTGACGCTGGTGGGCCTGGCAGCGCTGCTGTTCGCGATGCCGACCGTCGCCCAGGCAGGGAAGAAACGCCACAAGGACGTCGTCAAGACCCAGGTCAAAGTCGTAAGTTCGGGCCAAGCCGGGGTCAAGTCAAGTGGCAAGCTCAAGGTGAAGGTCTCCGTGAAGGCCTCCCGCAAAGCGCCGAAGAAGCTCCGCAAGAAACCGGTCAAGGTCACCCTGCGCGGCAGCTCATCGGTGGTCTGGTCCCCTCGCTCCAACACTTCGCTCCACGCCAAAACCGTCAAGGTGCGGCGCGGCAAATCGAAGACCATCGCCTTGAAGCTGAACGCCACCGGCAAATCCAAGGTCGGCGACTGTGGCGCCCCCACCTTCAAGGTGAGCGCAACCTACCGTTCAGGCAAGCGCAAGAAGGTCGCCAAGGCGAGCCGCAAGCTGTCCGCGCAGAAATCGCTCTGTGACGTGCCGGCCGACGTCGACCTGTCCAACGCCGACAAGTGCGACTTCATCGCGGGGGCCGGCAATGCCTGCCTGGCGCCCTACCCGAACGACTTCTACACCAAGGAAGACAGCTCTTCCGACACCGGCCGCCGGCTGAACCTCGACCCCGGGGCGACGCCGATGAACGCGAAGAAGAAGAACATCGACGTGACCGTTCTGAACCAGTCGGACGGCTTCAGCCCCGGCCCGCTCCTCACCGTGCGGATCCCGGGCATGGACAACGAAGCCGCATTCACCCAGTCGGGCATCGTCTCGATCAAGCAGATGAGCCGGGCCTTCGAGCCTTCGCAGCCGGTCGTGCTGATCGATGCCGCAACCGGTGAGCGGCAGCTGATCTGGGCCGAACTGGATTCGAATGCGACCAGCGACGCGAACCGCAACCTGATCATCCGTCCGGGCAAGAACCTCAAGGACGGCCACCGCTACATCGTGGCGATCCGCAACATGAAGGACGCCAGCGGCAATCCGATCCAGGCGCCGCCCGGCTTCCGTCTCTACCGGGACACCGACCGCACCGACAATCCGGTGGTGGAAGGCCGGCGCGACCACTTCGAGTCGATCTTCGGTGACCTGGCCAAGGCCGGCATCGAACGGGGCTCGCTCTACCTGGCCTGGGATTTCACCGTGGCCAGCACCGAGAATCTGACCGGCCGCATGATCTCGATCCGAGACCGTGCGTTCCACGAGCTCGGAGATGACAATCTGACCGACGGCTTGGTCCAGGGTGACGCCCCGGACTTCACGGTCACCTCGGTTCAGGATTTCCCCACCGCCGACGGCAACGGCGTCGAAGACGCCCGGATCGTCAAGGGCACGTTTACGGTGCCTTGTTTCCTCAACCAGGAAGGTTGTCCGACCGGTTCCACCTTCAACCTCGACGCCGACCAGAAGCCGATTCGCATCCCGGGCAACACGATGCAAGCCCGCTTCTCGTGCAACATCCCGCGCTCGGCGATCGATACGAGCAGCGGTAGCGATCCGGAGAACTGGACGGTTGACCACAAGGTCCGGCCGTCGCTCTACGGTCACGGCCTCTTCGGTTCGATCGACGAGGTGACCTCGAAGAACATCCGCCAGCTCGGCACCGAGAACGGGGTGCTGGTCTGTGGCACCGACTGGATCGGGATGTCTGAGGAGGACGTGATCCCGACCGCGATCCCGGCGCTGGCCGACCTCTCGAAGTTCCCGGCCCTGCCGGACCGGCTGCAGCAAGGCTTCCTCAACTTCCTGTTCTTGGGACGCTTGCTGATCCATCCCGACGGCCTGGCCTCCGACCCGGCCTTCCAGTACGGCGGGGAGCCGGTGATCGACACCAACGATCTCTTCTACTACGGCAACAGCCAGGGTGGGATCGCCGGTGGTGCCCTGACCACGATCGCGACCGACTTCACCCGGTCGGTTCTCTACGTGCCGGGCATGAACTACTCGACGCTGCTGACTCGCAGCACCGATTTCAAGAGTTACGCGTCGATCCTGTACCCGTCGTACAAGAACGAGCTCGAGCGGCCCTCGATCTTCTCGCTGCTCCAGACGATGTGGGACCGCGGCGAGCCGAACGGTTACGCCAACCACATGACCAACGACCCGCTGCCGAAAACCCCGAAGCACAAGGTGATGATCGAGATGTCCTACGGCGATCATCAGGTAGCGAACGTGGCGACCGAAGTGGAGGCCCGCACGATCGGGGCGCCGCTGCGGGTCGGGGTAGGTGGCCTGACTGGCGGTGTGGTCGATCCGGACCGCCATCCGGCCGGGCTGGTCGATCCGTTCTACGGTCATGACACCCTCGGTGATCTGGCCACCGGTGATGCGAAGAACGGCAATGCCTTTTTCGTATGGGACATCGGCCCGCAGAGGGAAGAAGGTGGCGTGCTCTACGGCACCGACCCGGCTCCGCTGACCAATACCTCGCCGACCACCGGTGAATCGGACACCCCGCTCGGTGAGACCAGCGGCATCGACCCGCATGACACGGTGATCCGCAGCTCCCCGCTGATCCGGGCACAGATCGCCGACTTCATCAAGACCGATGGAGTCGTGACCAACCCCTGCGGCGATAACCCCTGTTACGCCGCCGGATGGAAGGGTTTCCCCTGATACCTACCTGACGGTAACCAAAGGCGCAGAAACCCCCCGTCCGCGGGGGTTTCTGCGTTTTCGGGAAGGTATGGTGACTGGCCGTGCCTTCACGACGTGAAAAGAAGCGGGCCGAGCGGACCCGGGCCCAGATGCCTCGTTGGATGTTCGAAACCCGGACCCATCAGTGGCACGAAGCGGGTCTCGGCGAACAGATCGGCACGCAGCCGCGTGGTCGCACCTGGCCGCGGCTGCTGCTGTTCGCAGTGTTGATCGCGGCTGTTCTCTTCGCCTTCAACCACAGGCATGACATCGCTCCCGGGAACGCGACGGAGGCGCGAATCTTGACTGCGGTGCTGCTCTTCGCCTTCGGCTGGGGCTTCGCCGCGGCGCTCGGCCGCACGCTGACCCCGTTCATCATGCGCCGACTCGATCCGGGCACGGCTGGGACGGTCGGCTTCGCGATCCGGCTGATCACCATCCTGCTGGTCGCGCTGGTCGCGCTGGGAATCGCCGGCGTCCAGCCGCAGACCCTGGCGGTCGGTGGTGCGGCCACCGCGGTCGTGCTGGGTCTCGCCGCCCAGCAGACTCTCGGCAACATCTTCGCCGGAGTCGTGCTTCAGAGCACGCGGCCTTTCCGGGTCGGTGAGAGGGTGCGCCTGACGGGCGGCCCGATGGCCGGCTCGGTGGAGGGCACGGTGAGCATCCTCGGCCTTTTCTACACGACCATCCTCAAGGGCCAGGACCGGATGATGATCCCCAACGCGCTGCTGCTCAACTTGGCGGTCGAGCCGCTTAGGGAGCCCGACTCGATCGATCTGCGGGCCCGGTTCGACAGCCACCTTTCCCCGGCCAAGGTCCAAGACATGCTGCGCCAGGCGATCACGGTGCCGACCCTGCGCCCGCCTCGCATCGAGCTAGAGGAGGTCGACCGGGACGAGGTGGTGCTGCGGATCAGCGCCACCCCGGTCAACCCCGGCGACGGCGCGAAGCTGGCCGAGCAGGTTGTTTCGGTCACCCGTGGCACCTTTGAGTACGAGCAGCCGGACCTGGATGGTCCGGGCAAAGAAAAGGGGCCGGACCAGAGGCCCGACCCCAACGTGCCCCACGGGCACTCCTAATTCCTTCGGCTATTTCTTGCGGCGGACGCGGATATTGAAGCCGCCGCGCTGTCCGCCGGAGGCGGTGCCGGCCTCGGTCCGCACCGTGTAGCCGACGTTCAGATGGAGGCGCTTGCCCTTGACGCGCTTCTTGACCTTGGCCTTGACCTTCAGCGTCCGGCCCTTGCCGATCGCCAGCTTGCCGAACTTCTTGCAAGTCTTCTTGGCCAGGCCACGCTTGGAGGTCAGGCAGACGGTGCCCTTCTGGATCGCCAGGGTGCCGTTGTTTACGACCTTCAGCTTGAGGCGAACCTGCTTGCCGGGCCGGGCCTTCACCTTCTTGTTCAGGAGTTTGACCTTGATCCGCGCACGTCCCGAACTGATCGGGCTGGCTGCAGCCGAGGCCGCCAGCGGCTTCAAGACCCGCTCGGTGTAGTTCTCCGCCTGAGCGGTCCCGTCGCTGGGCGGACCGAAGTAGCGGGTCCGCTTCACCGTCAGATTGTTGTGGACACCCAGCCGTGGATCTGTGTTCGGCGTGACTGGGCCGAGGATCCCGAAACCGCTCGCCCCGATCGACTGGCCGTCGCCACCACACTGGACTTCGTTCGAGGCGGTCGGGGTCGAATCATCGAGGTAGTAGGTCCCGAAGTTCGGATTCGGGATGTCGGTGTCGGAGCCGACCACGGTCGAAACCGAGCCCTGCGGGCCGGAGAGCTGCTGCCAGGCATAGGCGCCGTTGGCAACGTCCGCGGTGCCCGCCGGGGTGATCGTGTCAGGGTTGCCGTCGACCGGGACACCGCCAGTGTTCTTGAGGTCGCGGTAGGTCATGCCGATCGCTGCCGGCGAGTAGTCGGTCCAGGAGTAAAGGTCGAGCATCGGATGGACCCGCAGGAAGATCGTGTTCTGCTCGTGGTCCTGGTAGTAGATGTGCTCGCGCTGAACGTAGGGACCAGAGTTCGCGCCCATGTAGGAGCGGATCGCCCGCACCGGACCGTCGATCACGGCGACGTAGGTTCCCTCGGTGTCGGTGTTGCCGTCATTGCCGGGGCTGGTGTCCTGCGTCCAGCGGCCCGAGAACGTGTATTCGGAGCGGCCACAACCGGTCTTGGTCGCCTGCGCGACCTCGCGGTCGAGGATGTCCACCCCGGTCGAGTTCCCCATCGTGATCTTCATCTCGTCTTCCATCCAGCGGTCGATCGAGTGGAGCTCATAATCGTCCGTCTTGACGGTCGAGTCTTCCGGGTTGAACTGGCTGAAGTAACCGTAATCGTCCTTCAGCGTCTGGGTGCCCGTCAGGTTGGTCAGCTTGAACTCGTAGTCGACGTAATCCTTGCCCGCGGACGGGTCGAGGTCTCCGGTCGCCTCGAAGAGGTAGACCGCGCCACCTTCACCGCTGATCGGATCGTTCACCGCGACGCTCACCGCGCTGGCCGGATCCACCCCGGCGGGCGCCGTCACGCTCGAACCATTGATCGGAGCGCCCGCGTCACCACCCATGAAGGTGAGCTCGTCGTCGGCGTCGAAGGTCGCGTCCTGATCCGCCCCGGAAAGCGTCTTCGGGTCGGCGTAGACCTCGAGGTCGAAGTCGGGCGTGTTGTCACCGACGTACGGCGGAAAGTTCCCTTCCGGGTAGAGCTGGCGCACGTCAACGGTGTGACGCTCGTCGACTTGGACCGGGATCTGCTGCCACTTCCCATCCCAGGCGAAGCCGACGATCTTGCCGGGTTCAGTGCCGACCAAATCGCTGAGATCTGCGCCCTTCAGCACAACGGCGTCTCCGCCCCGGTCGGCGATGGCCGCGTTGGCATTGCCAGCCACACCGATCGTGATTGCCGCAGCGAGGCCGAGACCGGCCAGCGTCCGCGCGAACGTCTTCATAAGGTGTCCCCTTCCCATTTGGTGATCGTATAGATAACCGCGCCACCCGGTCGCGGTTGCGGCCGGGAATTCCCGACCGCCGACCGCCGACCTCAGCGCCGGATCCGGACAGTCAGGCGTTTCGTCGCGCGCGCTTTGCCGTCGCGGGTTGCAGCGGTGATCTTCAACCCGAGCTTCCGACCACCCGCGCGGGCCTTGACCCGTACTTTGATGATCACCGTCCGGGCAGCTCCCGAAGGCACGCGCTTGAGGCTTTGGCAGCGGCCCTTCCCGCGGAGTTTCGGGCTGCGGACGCAGATCTTCACCCGGCGGGCCGGGAGATCTCCGCTGCTGGTGACCTTGACCCGGACCCTGTACGGCTTGCCGCGACGGGCCTTGGCCTTCTTGCCCGGGAAGGTGACCTTCAACTTCGCCTTCGGGACCGGTTTCGGACCTCCGGTGACCGGGTTGGCGGAAGCGGAAGCGGCGAGTGGCTTCGCGACCCGTGCCGTGTAGTCCTCGGCCTGGGCGACCCCGTCACTGGGCGGACCGAAGTAGCGAGTCCGCTCGACCGTAAGCTTTTTGAAACCGTCCGGGTTCCGCGGATCCGTGTTCGGCGTCAACGGGATCCCGTTCGTACCGAGGATCCCGAAACCGCTGGCCCCGATCGACTGGCCGTCTCCGCCGCACTGGACTTCGTTCGCGCCGGTCGGGGTCGAGTCGTCGAGGTAATAGTTACCGAAGTCCGGATTGGAGATATCCGTCTCGGAGCCCATCACGCTGCTCACGGTGCCCTGGGGTCCGGAGAGCTGTTGCCAGGAGTAGGAGCCACCCGTGATGTCACCGGTAGTGGTGGGAACCAGCGTGTCCGGCTCACCGTCGACGCTCACACCGGCCTTGTTGTTCGCGTCGCGATAGGTCATGCCGATCGCGGACGTCGAGTAGTCGGTCCAGGAATAGAGATCCTGCATGAGGTGGACCCGAAGGAAGATTCGATTGACCTCCTGGTCCGGGTAGTAGATGTGCTCGCGCTGAGTGTAGGGACCGGAGTTGGCGCCCATGTAGGAGCGGATCGCCCGCACCGGGCCGTCGATCACGGCGACGTAGGTCCCCTCGTCGTCGGTGGCACCGTCGTTGCCGGGGAAGGTGTCCTCGGTCCAGCGGCCCGAGAAGGTGTACTGGCTGCGACCGCATTGGTTCAGATATGCCTGAGCTGTCTCGCGGTCGAGTATGTCGACCGCCGTGGCGTCCCCGGCCTTGACTCGAAGTTGATCCTCCATCCACCGGTCCACCGAGTGGAGCTCGTAGTTGCTGGTCGTGACGGTCGAATCCTCCGGGTTGGTCGAATGGATGTACCCGTAGTCGTCCTTCAAGCTCTGGCCGTCGGTCAGGTTGGTCAGCTCGAACTCGTAGTCGACGTAGTCCTTGCCGGCACCCGGGGCGAGGTCACCCGCCTTCCTGAAGAGGTAAACCGCCGCGCTGCCGCCCCCGACTGGATCGTCGACCGTGACCTTGACTCCACTGGCACCCTCGACGCCGCCGGGCGGATCCGCGTCGGCCGGCGCATCGGCGCCCGCGTCGCCGCCCATGAAGGCGAACTCGTCATCCGCATCGAAGGCGGCGTCTGCGTCCGCACCCGACCGGGTCTTCGGGTCGGCGTATACCTCGATGTCGAAGCTCGGGAGATATGGGTCGCCCGGATCGACGTAACCGACGCTCGGGGTCTCCGGGTAGAGCTGACGGGCGCTGATCGTGTGACGCTCGTCAACCTGGACCGGGATCTGTTCCCAGCCGCCGTTCCAGGCGAATCCGACGATCTCATCCGGCGGGGTGCCGAGCAGACCTCCGAGTGCGCTGCCGTTGAGCACGACAGGGTCGCTTCCCCGCTCGGCTGGTGAAGCACCGGCCGCTGAAGCGAAACCGAAGGTGATGACAACGGCCAGGCCGAAGGCAGCCCAAACCCGTGCGAGCTTCCGCAAACCCTTCTCCCTCTCCATGACGCCACCCTAACACCCGCCCTTCTCTTTCCCGACTCGAGTCGGGCGGTCTGCGGTTACTTGCGGCGGCGGTCGACCTCTTCGACCATCAGCTTGGTGTGGAGGGCGGCGATCAGATCCTTGAGCGGCTCGGCGCCGGCTTCGATCAGCTCGACCGCCCGTTCCGGGCTGAGCTCGCCTTCGAGGCGTTCCATCAGCACGTCGACCTCTTCTTTGACCAGCGTTTCGAGCGCATGCTTGTAACGCAGGGTGTCGTAAACCGTGAAGCCGATCTGCTCGTCGTAGCCGCCAGCTCGGAAGCGCGACATCGCTTCGATGATCTCGACGTCCGAGGGCGAGTAGCCCTGCGAGTTCGGCGTCAGGATGCCGATCTCGGCCAGGCGGTCGAGCGCCTTCTTCGGCACCCCGTATTTCTTGATCTCCGCCGCGCTGGTCCTGGTCCGTTCCCCGGCCAGTGCCCGCTCCAAGATCCGGTCCTCGACCTCGAGCATCGTCTCGGCCTGGGCCGGGTCCTCTTCGAAAAGGGTTCGGATCGCCTTGAGCGGCATGAATCGCTCCTCCTGCAGCCGCTTGATCAGCCGGATCCGATCGACGGTTTCGGGTCGGTACCAGGCCATGTTGCGACTGGTCTTCACCGGTTCCGGGAGGAGGCCCTCACGAAGGTAGTGCTTGATGGTCGGAGCCGGAACCCCGGAGGCCTCGACCAGGCCAGACATCTTCAGCAGCCGGCTGTCCGCTTCGTGCGCCTCGTCGACGCTGGCTCGCGCCTCCTCTGCCGCGCCACGGGTCACGCCCGGAACTCCATCTCTCCCCCAGCTTCCGGTCCAGCGGCGACGCCGGCTTCGAATAGCTCGTCGATCTCCTTCGGCGCGAACCCGGCCGCGGCGAGCACGTCGCGGGTGTCGGCGCCGATCGCCGGGGCTGCACTGGCCTCCGCGGCCGGGGTCCGGCTCATCTTGATCGGCGTCCCGATCTGGCGGACCGGGCCGATTCCGGGCTGCTCGAACTCGACGACCATGCCACGCTCGCGCATCAGATCCGACTCGATCGCTTCGTCGAGCTCAAGGATCGGCTCGATGCAGCAGTCGTAGCGGTCGTTGAAGGCCTTCCACTCGGCGCGGCTGCGTTCCTTGAACACGGCTGCGGCCTTCTCCCACGCCTGCGAGCCCGGGTGCTCGAACTGAAGCTCGATCAGTTCCTCGTGTCCGGTGCCCTCACAAAACGCGCGCCAGAACTTCGGTTCGAGGGCACCGCAGCTGACCCAGCCGTCGGCCGCCTCGTAAGTGAGGTAACAGATGATCCCGCCGCCCAGCATGGTCTCGCCGCGGCGCGGGACCTGACCGTCGGTCAGGGTCGCGCCGGCGGCCATCGCAAGCCAGGCGAAGGCACCGTCGGTCATCGATATATCGACCATCTGACCCTTGCCGCTCCGCCCCTTCTCGATCAGGGCCGCGAGGATGCCGAAGGCGGCGTTCATCGCGCCGCCGCCGAGGTCCCCGATCTGACCCGCCGGTTGGATCGGCGGGCCATCAGCTTGGCCGGTCATGGCGAGCATGCCGGTGGCTCCCAGGTAGTTGATGTCATGGCCGGCTCGATCACGCGAGGGACCGTCCTGCCCGTAGCCGCTGATCGAGCAGTAGACCAGCCCTGGGTCGATCTGACGCAGAGTTTCGTAATCGACCCCGATCCGCTCGGCCACTCCGGGCCGGAACCCTTCCAACACAACGTCCGCGGTCGGGACCAGGCGGTGAAAGGCTCGCTGGCCTTCTTCGTTTTTCAGGTCGATACGGATCGAGCGCTTGCCTCGATTCAGCGAGAGGTAAAGGCCCGAGCGGGTCGCGCCCTCGTCGGCGCCTGCTTCCGGGTCGACCACGTCATAGAGCGGTGGCGCGTATCGAATGTAATCACCGGGGCCGGTGTCCTCGACCTTGATCACTTCGGCCCCGAAATCAGCCAGCATCTGCGAGCAGAACCCGCCCGGCAATAGCCGGGTCAGGTCGAGCACCCTGATCCCGGCGAGCGGCAGTTCTCCGCGGCCGTTGTCTTGCTCCGGAGCCACTCGCTCAGGCCGCTTTCAGGCCCAGCATCTCGCGGGCCTCGCTGATCGTCGCCACCTTGCGGCCCGCGTCCTCGACCATCTGGCGGGCCTTTCCGACCAGTTCGCCGTTCGACTTGCACATCGATCCGTCCGGCAGGTAGAGATTGTCCTCGACCCCGGCCCGGACGTTGCCGCCGAGGGTGATCGCGGCGGCCAGAAGCTTCCACTGGGCCCGGGAGATGCCGATCACCTGCCAGTTGTTCGGACCTTCGGCCCCGCCCGAGACCTGGTCGGCCATGACCTGGACGTTGCGGGGAGTCGGCCGGATGCCTCCGGTCACTCCCATGACCAGGGAGATCTGTGACGGGGGCTCGATCAACCCCATGTCATAGAGCGGATCGAGATTGGCGACGTGGCCGGCGTCGAAACACTCGTGCTCCGGCTTGATGCCGAGGTCGTTCATCGCGGTGATGAACTCGATGATCGTGTCGAAGGAGTTCTCGAAGACCGCCTTGAAGACGAAGTCCTTGCGGTTCCTCGAGTACTTGGCGTAGTTCATCGAGCTCATGTTGAGCGCGGCGACATCGGGCCGGCAGGCCTCGAGGTAGGCGATCCGCTTCTCGATCGGAACTCCGATCGCGCCGGTCGAGTAATTGATGATCACGTCCGGGCACTCGGCCTTGATCGCTTCCGTGATCGCCTGGAAGTCCTCGATTTCGTAAGACGGGGTGCCGTCAGGCTTGCGGGCGTGGATGTGGATCTGGCTGGCGCCCTCGTCAACCGCCCGCCTGGCTTCCGCCCCGTACTCCTCTGGCGTGTAGGGAATCGCCGGGCACTGGTCGCGGTTGGCGATCACACCGGAGATCGAGTTGCTGATGATCACGGGGTCTTCGAACTTGCTCATTTCTTTCTCCTGCTCGGTCGGCGCCTAGGCGCGCTTCCGGTTTGCGGCGTTTACTTCGGCGAACGACTCGATCTCCGGACGCCGTTCCTCCGGAACCCTCATACCGGCATCACCCCGTGTTTCTTCCAGGGCCGCTCGACATGCTTGTCCTTGGCCATCTTCAGGCCGCGGATCACCGTCTGGCGGGTCTCGCGGGGGTCGATGATGTCGTCGATCATCGCGTTGCCCGCGGCGATGTACGGGTCGATCTGCTGGCGCACCGCGTTCAGCATCGCTTCCCTGGTCGCTTCCGGATCATCGGAGGCGTCGATCGCCGAGCGGCCGATGATGTTGACCGCGCCCTCGGCACCCATCACCGAGATTTCGGCTCCGGGCCAGGCGACGATCAGATCCGGCTCGTACGCGCGGCCGCACATCACGTAGTAGCCGGCGCCGTAGGCCTTGCGGACCAGCACCGTGATCTTCGGCACCGTGGCGCGACTGACCGCGTAGAGCATCTTGGCGCCGTGGCGGATGATGCCCTGCTGCTCGACCTTGGAGCCGACCAGGAAGCCCGGCACGTCCTGCAGGAAGAGCAGCGGGATGTTGAAGGCGTCGCAGAGGTTGATGAACCGTGCCGCCTTGTCGGCCGAGTCGACGTCCAGCACGCCGCCGAGCACCTTGGGCTGGTTGGCGACGATGCCGACCGGCATCCCGCCCATCCGGGCCAGGCAGGTGATCAGCGACTTGGCGAACTTCGGCTTGATGTCGAAGTAATCGCCGTCGTCGACGATCTCCTCGATCACCTCGTACATGTTGTACGGGGTGCGCGGCGACTCGGGAATGATCTCCAGCAGCTTCTCCGAGCCCCGGTCCTCCGGGTCCCCGCTGTCGGCGACCGGCGGCTTCTGTTCGCAATTGCTCGGGAAGTAGCTCAGGTACTTCTTGATCGAGGCGATGCATTCCGGGTCGTCCTTGACCTCAAGGTCGCCGACGCCGGACTTGCGGCAATGGACCTTGGCCCCGCCGAGGTCCTCCATCTCGATCTCCTCCCCGGTCACGGCCTTGACCAGATGCGGCCCGGCCAACGCCATCGCGCCCTGCCCTACCACCATCGGCACGAAGTCGGAAAGCCCGGGGATGTACGCGGTGCCCGCGGCGCAGGGTCCCATCATCGCCGCCACCATCGGCACCACGCCCGACATCTGGACCTCTTCACGGAAGAGATGGCCGGAACCGGCAAACAGCGAACCCGCCGCTTCCTGGATCCGGGCCCCGGCCGAGTCGAGCAACCAGACCAATGGCATCCGCTTCTGCAGTGCCATCTCCCTGATCCTGGTCACCTTGATCTCGCCGGTCTGCCCCATCGAGCCGGCCATCACCGTGAAGTCATAGGCGACGATCGCGACCGGGCGGCCGTCGACGTCGCCCCAACCGGTCACTACGCCGTCGGCGGGGGCATCCTTGTCCTGCATCGCCGGCTGCGAGTAGTGCGGGCGGCCGTGGATGCCGATCTCGTTGAAGGTGCCCTCGTCGACCAGCAGGTCGATCCGCTCCCGGGCGGTCAGTTTGCCGCGCTCATGCTGCTTCTCGATCTTCTCGAGCCCGCCGCCGAGCCGGGCCTTGCCGCGCCGCTCGTGGAGCTGCTCGGTCAGCGCCGTCAGGGGCGCCGTACCGGGCAGCAGGTTCTGCGGTTCCTCCGTGGCCTCTTTTCCGGTTTCGCTCATCAGCGTCCCTTCCATTCCGGCTCGCGCTTTTCGAAGAATGCCTTGACCCCTTCGATCGCGTCCTCGCTGGAGAGTTCGATCGCGAGCTGTGAGCGCAGATAGTCGAGCGCTGCGGCAAGGTCCATGTCCATCTGCCGCCACATTGCGTCCTTGCCGAGCTTCATGATCAGCGGCGATTTCGAAGCCAGCATCTTGGTCCAGTCCTCGAGCACCAGGTCGAACTCCTTCGACTTGGCGACGTGGTTGACGATCCCGGCTTCCTTGGCCTCCGCGGCATCCATCCGGCCACCGAGGAGCAGCATCTCGTTGGCCTTCTTGCGGGGCACGTTGCGGTAGATCAGAGCCATGATCATGAACGGGAAGAGCCCGACGTTGATCTCGGGGGTGCCGAAGGTGGCCTGGTCGCTGGCGACGATCAGATCACAGGCCAGGGCGAGGCCGAGCGAACCCGCCAGCACGTGCCCGCGGGCGGCGACGATCGAGGGCTTGCCCAGCTGACCGAGCAGCTTGAAGGCCTCGACGAAGTTCTCGGCGCCCTCGAACTTCTCCACCGCGTTGGCGTCGCTGCCGAAAGCGGCCAGGTTGCCGCCGGCCGAGAACACTTTCTCGTGCGAGGAGGCGAGCACGACGACTCTCACTTCGTCGTCGACGCGGGCCAGCCTGAGGGCTTCGATCAGCTCGCCCAGCAGCTGGTCGGAGAGGGCATTGCGGGTGTCGGGGTCGTCCAGGGTGATCGTCGCCACATAGTCGGCGACCTCGTACCGGATCTTCTCGAAGGTGGGTTGGCTCATGGTGGCCGCAAAGATACCAGTTCACTAAGAGTAGAAAGTGTTACTCTCCACTTTCCAAAATTGGCAACGCCCACCGAGGAGAACCGCGTGTCCACCGAAACCGTCATCAAGCCCGACCACGAGGCCGGCCGCAAGCACTTCATCTTCACCCAGGAGCACGAGGACCTGCGCGAGTCGATGACCGACTGGGTCAAGAAGGAGCTCTACCCCCACCGCAACGAGTGGGAAGAGACCAAGTGGCCGGATTCCGCCATGCAACGGGCCGGCGAGCTCGGTTATCTCGGGCTCTGCTTCCCCGAGGAGTACGGCGGACAGGGTGGCGACTATTACTACTCGCTGGTCCGGGCCGAGGCGCTGAGCCACTCGGCAAACGGTGGCCTCGGGATGGGCTTCGCGGTCCAGACCGACATGGTCCTCCCGCCGGTCCACCTGCTCGGCACCGAGGAGCAGAAGCAGAAGTACCTTGCGCCCGGTATCCGGGGTGAGAGGATCGGGGCACTGGGGATCACCGAGCCTGGGGCGGGCTCGGACGTGGCGGGGATCCGCACCACCGCGATCCTCGATGGCGATGAATACGTGATCAACGGGTCCAAGACCTTCATCACCAACGCCGCCCGGGCCGATTTCATGGTCTTGGTGACCAAAACCGATCCCGACGCCGGCCACGACGGCATCACCTTGATGCTGATCGACATCCGCGATGAGAACGGCAATGACCTCCCCGGCTTCTCGGTCGCACAGAACCTGGAGAAGATGGGCATGCTCTCCTCCGACACCGGGGAGCTCGCCTTCGAGGATTTCCGCGTTCCGGCCGACTCCGTGCTGGGCCAGATCGGGAAGGGCTTCTACCACATCAGCTGGGAGCTCCAGAGCGAGCGCCTGGTCGCCGCGGCGGGTTCCAACGCCTCGGCCGAGCGCCTGCTCGAGACCGCGATCGAGTACGCCAAGGACCGCAATGCCTTCGGCCGCCCGATCGGCAAGTTCCAGGCGATCCGCCACAAGATCGCCGACATGGCGACCAAGATCGAGGCGAGCAAGCAGTTCACCTACTCGGTCGCCTGGCGGGTCAACAACGGCGAGTACCCGGTCCGCGAGATCTCGATGGCCAAGCTGCTCTCCGCCCAGATGGCCTGCGAAGTCGCCGACCAGGTAATCCAGATCCACGGCGGTTACGGATACATGAAGGAGTACGAGGTGGAGCGGGCCTACCGCGACCTGCGCCTCAACCGGATCGGGGCCGGCACCGACGAAGTCATGCTCGAAGTGATCGGCCGCAGCTACGGCCTCTAGAGCCGAACGGCAGGCGGGGCGTTGGCTTTGATCCGGTTCTCGTCAATCAACTCGACGCACCCGGACTAGAGTCCAGTTATGGCCAACGGACGTACCGAGGAAGTGGATGTGGTCATCGTCGGTGCCGGGATCTCCGGCATCGCGATGGCCCGTCAGGTCAGCTCCGACCACCCGGGGATGAGTTACCTGATTCTCGAAGGGAGGTCTCGGGTGGGCGGGACCTGGGATCTCTTCCGCTATCCGGGCATCCGTTCCGATTCAGGCATGGGCACCTTCGCCTACTCGTTTCGACCCTGGCCGGGAACCAAACATTTCGGAACCGGCGAGCAGATCCGAGACTACCTCGAGGAGACCGCGGCCGAGTACGGGATCGACCAGCACATCCGCTTCAACCACAAGGTAAGGGCCGCCGACTGGGACAGCGCAACTGCCCGATGGACGGTCACCGTCGATGAGGGATCCGACCAAAAGCGGATCCGCGCTCGCTTCCTGATCGGCTGTACCGGCTACTACCGCTATGACCAGGGCTTCTCGCCGGCCTTCGAAGGCGAGGAGAACTTCGAGGGAGAGCTCTTCCACGCTCAGCACTGGCCGGAAGATCTCGAACTGAAGGACCGGCGCTTCGTGGTGATCGGCAGCGGGGCGACCGCGATCACCGTCGTCCCGGCTCTGGCCGAGGCCGGTGCCGACGTGACCATGTTGCAGCGCTCACCCAGCTACGTGGTCTCGATCCCGAGCGAGGGTGGGATCGGCGACTGGATCCGCGAGCGCTTCTCGCCCCGGCGGGCGGCATTTCTGCTGCGCTGGCTCGGGATCCTGATGGAGCTCGCCCAGTTCAACCTGGCCCGCCGCTTCCCCAACCTGTTCCGCCGCCTGTTCATCAGCGGCGCCCGCAAGCAACTCCCCGCCGGGTACGAGCGACGCCACCTCAACCCGGCCTACGATCCCTGGGTCCAACGGGTCTGCTTCGCCCCGGACGGCGATTACTACGCCGCGCTATCCGGCGAGCGGGCCCGGATCGAGACCGGCAACATCGAACGGATCGGCCCCGACCGGATCCACCTACGCGAAGGGACCGAGATCGAGGCCGATGTGATCGTCAAGGCGACCGGCCTCGACCTGCTGATCTTCGGCGACATCGAGATGAGCGTCGACGGCGAGCCGGTCGACCCGGCTGACCATCTGGTCTACAAGGGCGCGATGCTCTCGGGGGTGCCGAACTTCATTTTCGTGGTCGGGTACACGAATGCTTCCTGGACCCTCAAGTCCGAACTGATCTCCCGCTTCGCTAGTCGCTTCATCACCACCGTGGAACGCCGAAGCGGCGGCTCGGAGACCGGTGCGGGTGTCCCGATCGCTCCGGATGGACCGATGGAAACGGTGCCCCTGCTCAACCTCCAGTCCGGATACATTCGCCGGGCCGAGTCCCGGCTGCCGAAGGCGGGTGATGTCTCGCCTTGGGTACTCCACATGAATTACTTCTCGGATCGACGTGAGTTGCTGCGCGGCGACCTCGAGGACGGCACGATCCGGTTCAGCTAGTCAAAGGCCTCAGTCGGCCTCAAGTCGTCGGGAAAATACCTAAATTCCGATTGGATTGAAGGCTAATATCGCTCGACAGTAACGGTCAACCACGAAACGGGTCATCGGCCCCGGGAGACCCATGAGCGAATACCACAGCATCGTCATCGTCGGCGGCGGCACGGCCGGAATCACGGTGGCAGCGAGGCTCTGTCGCGCCCTCGATGAACCCGACCTCGCGGTCATCGAGCCTTCCGATACCCACTACTACCAACCCCTCTGGACCCTGGTCGGGGGCGGTGTGGCGAAGCGAGAGGCGAGTGCCCGGCCGATGGCCGGACTGCTTCCGGCCGGTGCGCGCTGGATCCAGTCGGCAGTGAGCGCGCTTCGGCCCGATGAAAACGGGGTCGTGACCGTCGATGGACGGGAGATCACCTACGACTATCTGGTCGTGGCCTCTGGGCTGACCCTGCGCTGGGACCTGGTCGGAGGCCTCGAAGGTCGGGCCGGAGCGGACGGCATCTGCTCCAACTACGCGTATGACCAGTGCTCCCGGACCTGGGAGACGATCCGAGACTTCGAAGGCGGCACAGCCCTTTTCACGATGCCGCCGCCACCGATCAAGTGTGCCGGAGCACCTCAGAAGATCATGTACATGGCCGACGACGCCTTTCGGAAGAACGGGGTCCGTGATCGTACGGATGTGGTCTACGGCGCGGCAACTCCGGGCATCTTCTCGGTCAGGAAGTACGCCGAAACCCTCGACAAGGTGATTGCCCGCCGCGGGATCGATGCCCGTTTCCAGCAGCGACTGACCGCTGTCCGGGCCGACGAGCGCGAGGCGATCTTCACCGACGGCGACGGCAAGGAGTCGGTAGTCGGCTACGACATGCTTCATCTTGCCCCGCCGCAGGGCCCGCCACGGTTCGTCGCCGAAAGCTCCCTGGCCGGCGAAGGCGGCTGGTGCGAAGCGGACCGCACGACGCTCCAGCATCCCCGTTTCCCGAATGTCTTCTCGCTCGGTGATGCCTCCGGGCTACCGACCTCGAAGACGGGTGCCGCGATCCGCGCCCAGGCCCCGGTGCTGACCCGGAACCTGCTCGATGCCATGGCGGGCCTGGCACCAACCGCGATCTACGACGGTTATACGGCTTGTCCGCTGATCACCGGTTACGGCAAGCTACTGATGGCCGAGTTCGACTACGACCTCCAGCCCGCGCCTTCCCTGCCCTGGATCGATTCCGGCAAGGAACGCTGGAGCTGGTACCAGTTCAAGCGTTACGGACTGCCCTGGTTCTACTGGAACGTGATGCTCCGCGGCCGCGGGTGAGCCGTGCGAGAGCACGCCTAGCTCTGTCTCGCCATGCCTTCTAGGATGCGGGCATGAGAACTCGCCGCCGTTTCAAGCTCGCTGACCGGATCAATTTGAGTCACCCGACCAGCCGCCGGATCAGGCTGGGGCTTGCCGGGCTCGGCCTCCTCATCCTCGGCGGCACCGGGACCGCCGTCGCGATCTCGGCCACCTCCGACCCCCCGGCGCCGAAGTACAACTCGCTGGCCCGGGTGGTCAACCCGATCGGCGGCAAGGGACGAGCCCTCAACCTCGCCCGCATCGTGATTCAGCCGGGCGCAAAGATCCCGCTCCACTACCACCAGGGAACCCAGGTCGGCTACATCCAGTCGGGCGTCCTCACCTACCACGTTCAAGCAGGTCGAGCGAAGGTGATGACCGGCGCCGGTGACGCCCCCAAGCTGGTGCGGCTGATCAAAGCCGGGCAGACCGCCCGGGTCAAGCCGGGGCAGTGGCTGATCGAGCAGCCCTCGGACCACCACCGCGCCGCCAATCACGGCAAAAAGCCGGTGGTGATCCTGCTTTCGAACCTGCTGCTCAAGAACGCGAAGCCATCAAAGCTGCTCCCCTGACGACTTTCAGGCCGCAAATCGAATCTGTCAGCAAATAGCGCTGACAGATTCAATCTCCCGTATGGCAGCACTCAGGTAGTCGGGGTCACCTCGGCTGTGCAGTGGGCGCAGCGAGTCGCCTTGTTCGGGATCTCGGAGAGACATTCCGGGCATTCCCGGGCGGTCGCCTCCTGGTCGCGTTTGAGGTGGTTGAGGGGCGTGACTACGAAGAAGTAGACGACCGCGGTGACCGAGAGGAAAGCGATCAGCGCGTTGATGAAGTTGCCGTAGGTGAACTCGGATCCGCGGATCGTGAAACTGAGTGCCGAGAAATCCGGCTCACCTACGATCGCGGCGATGATCGGGGTGAGGAGGTCCGCGACGATCGAGTTGACCAGCGCCGTGAAGGCTGCACCGATCACCACAGCGACCGCCAAGTCGATCACGTTGCCACGGCTGATGAACTCCTTGTAGCCCTGAATCAGCTTCATGGGCCGAAAGCTACCCGGCGACCCCGACGCGAATCGGGGTCGCCGAGGATCTCTCACTTGGGTCTGGCGGTGAAAGTGGTCGTGCCGGTGCAGATGTAGATGTGGGCGCCCGACCAGAGGTCGGGGATCAGGAAGGAGAAGTTGAGCTTCAACTTGCCTGACACGACGCTGCCGCGTTTCTTCAGCCGAATTTCGTAGTTCTTGGTCGCCTTGGCTCCGACATTCATCGCGGCCGGCTGCAGGGCCTTGCTCTTCACCGTCTTGCCGATCCGGCCGGCCGCGACCGGCCGGAAGAGCTCGCTCCCGGCCCGGGAGGCGTAACCGCCTGTGGTCTCCAGGCAGAGCGTTGGGACAACGGTGCGGATGCCGGTCACCTTCTTGCCTTTGAGGGCGAAGGTGATCGAGCTCCCGCCCTTGGTCTTGCCCTTGTAGGGGGACGCCCCGGCGAAGTCGGCGGCGAACATGAACCAGGCCAGGAAGAGGCAGGTGAAGAGGGCGAGAGCCGCCTGGGCGGTCATCTCGCGCTTGTTCTTCCGGTCGCGGGAATTCATCGGGTCACCTTGACCTTGCTGTTCGAGTTGACCGGCTTGATGCCGGGGCCCGAGGCAGAGACACGGACCGGGTAGCTGCCCCTCGCCCTGCGCGTGGCACGGATGGTCAGGGCAGCCCTGACCGTCTTGCCCGCGCCGATAGCCGGCAGCGTCTTACAGCCGGCCGGCCTGATCGCCGCGCGGGCCTTGCCCGTGACCTTGACGCAGACCTTGACCTTCTTCGCGGTCGCGCCGCTGGCGCGTAGGCGAACGCTCAGTTTGGCCTTGCGTCCCGCCTTGACCTTGGCCGCGGCCCGGTTCACTTTGAGCGCGATCCGAGGCTGGGCCGGTCCGGTCGGTCCGGTCGGTCCGGTTGGCCCGATCGGATCGGTCGGTCCCGTGGGTCCGGTCGGGTTCGTCGGTCCCGTGGGTCCGGTCGGGTTGGTCGGTCCCGTGGGTCCGGTCGGACCGGTGCCCTGCAGGGTCGCCTGGCCGAAGGCCGGCTCCTTGCCGTTCCCGACCTTGACCGGGTTCAGCGTGCAGTTTCCACCGTTGTTCTGGGCGGGAACGTTGGCCACATAGACCGAACCACGGTCTTGCCAGGTGATCATCGACCCGTCCGGGGAGAAGCGCGGGTAAGCCGGCGCCTTCGCGATCCCGACGACCGAGCAGCGGTGCGTCGGGCTGCCGGCGGGCGGGGTGCCGTTCGTGTTCCAGAATGCGAACTCGGCGGCGTCGGAACCCTCCGGCGTCACCTCGAGCACCGCGACCCCGGTGGTGGAGACGTCGAAGCTCACCATGTCGCCGCCATTCGGGTCGTTGAATCCGAGCCAAGCGACTGGCTGAGAACTGCCGGCCTTCTGGACCCAGATCCGGTTGAACTGCGTGTCGACGAACCCGGCGTAGGGAGTGCCCGGGATCCAGCGCGGCCGGACGTAGCCAACGTGGCAGTTGATCAGGCAGGGATTGGTGGTGCCCGGCCCGGCCAGAAACGAGATGCGCTGGTTCAGGGTGCAAGGGTAAGTGCCGCAATCGAAGTAATGCCAGTCGTAGACGAAGATCCCTCCGTCCGGCGAGATCGTGCCGCCGTTGAAAGGCGCGAACGAACCGGCGCCCGATTTGGCCAGGATCCAGGTGTCTTCGAGCTGGCCGGTCGCCGGGTTGATGAAGTAGGCAAAAGCGCTTGAACTCGCCTTCTTGATCGCGACGATCGTGCCGTCGTTCTTCTGGGAGGGCGTGACGTAGGCGGTGTCGGCGGTGGCGTCGCTGGTCACCTTCTCGGTTAGCTTCCCGTCGGGTGATGTCCGGTAGACGTTGCCGTCACTGCCCACGTAGGAAACGTTGGCCGCCTGGGCCTGTGGCACATGGGTGAACCAGGTGAACAGCCCGATCAGGAAGGCGAGCGAAAAAAGGACACTCGGCAGCGTGCAGGCTTTGCTGATTCGACGATTGGTTTTCATTTCGGCGGGACCTCCGGATCGGGATTGCTGAGGACGGCAGCTTCCGATGCGGCCCTTGCGGTGACTTTGCGGCCAGCTTGCGGGCCCCGCGAGGAGCCCGGAGAGGGGCGGTTCAAGGGCAACCGTTTGGCTCTATAGTGCGGCTTGCAACCAATCCAAGGAGCGTTTCTTTCGATGGGACTACTTGAAGGCAAGAACGCGATCGTCACCGGGTCCGCCCGGGGCATCGGCCGGGCCACTGCCGAGCTTTTCGCCGCCAACGGCGCCAGGGTTTTGATCAACGACCTCGATGCCGACGTCGCCGAGCAGACCGCATCCGAGATCGAAGGCGAGACCGCCGTCTTTGGCGGCGACCTGACCAAGGGAGACGCCTGCGACCAGCTCGTCGCGACCGCCCAGGACGCTTTCGGCTCGGTCGACATCGTGGTCAACAACGCCGGCTACACCTGGGACGGCGTCGCCCACAAGATGACCGACGACCAGTTCCAGGCGATGCTGGATATCCACACGATCGTCCCCTTCCGGGTCGCCCGGGCGCTCGCGCCGCACTGGCGTGAAGCCGCCAAGGCCGAGGCCGCCGAGGGCAACGAGTACTTCCGCAAGCTGATCAACGTCTCCTCGGTCTCCGGCACCATGGGCAACGCGGGCCAGGCGAACTACAGCGCCGCCAAGTCGGCCGTGGTGGGCCTGACCAAGACCCTGGCCAAGGAGTGGGGCCAGTTCAAGATCAACGTCAACGCGGTCGCCTTCGGGTTCGTCGAGACCCGTCTGACCGCGGCCAAGGAAGGCGACGCGGAAACGATCAAGGGTCCGGAGGGTGAAGAGATCCAGCTCGGCATCCCCGAGCAGATGCGCGCGATGGCTTCCATGATCATCCCGCTGGGCCGTCCGGCCTCGCCGGAAGAGGCGGCAGGCCCCGTCCTCTTCCTCGGCTCAAACCTTTCTGACTACGTCCACGGCCAGGTACTCAACGTGACCGGCGGCCAGTTCGGCGGCATGTACACCTGAACCACCCGAAACCAGAGCCCCTTCCTACCGGGAAGGGGCGGGTTTCACTTGGCGCCCCATCTGGGGCGCCTTTTTGTTCAAGTCAGAACAACAATCCCTGGAACCAGGCCGGGCCGGCTCGCCCGTCGCCTCCGGCCCCGCCGTCTCCGCCTGTCCCTCCGGCGGCGCCGGTCGCGCCAGTGGCGCCGGTTCCTCCCGAACCACCGCTGCCCTCGAAGGTTCCGCCGTTTCCGCCGTCGCCACCGGTCCCGCCGGTAGGTCCGGTCAGACCGGTCGCGCCGGTGCCGCCTTCTCCGCCGTTCCCCCCGATTCCGCCGGTGGCGCCCGTCGCCCCGGTCGGTCCCACGACTCCGCCGTCGCCGCCATTGCCCCCTATACCGCCAGTGGCACCTGTCGGTCCGGTCGGTCCGGTGACTCCGGTCGCTCCGGTGGCGCCGGTCGGTCCGGTCGGCCCAGAGTCACCGGTTGTTTCGGTAGGTCCGGTTGGTCCGGTTGGTCCGGTCACGCCGGTCGCTCCCGTCGGACCGGTGAGACCGGTCTCTCCAGTCGGGCCCGTAGATCCGATCGGGCCGACCGGCCCGGTCAAACCGGTTGGCCCGGTCGACCCGGTCGGCCCGGTTTCTCCCGTCGGACCCGTCAGTCCAGTCGGTCCGATCGGACCGGTGGCTCCAGTTTCACCGGTCGCTCCGGTCGGTCCGCTTTTCCCCGGCGGGCCGGCTGCCATCCGGACGATCCGTACCTTCCGGGTCCCACAGCTGGTTCCCCGCTTGCTCTTGAAGCAGGAGACGAGGCGATACTTGCCAGGCGAGATCGCCCGTTTGACTCTGGCCCCGGCAAGAACGGGTTTCCGTCCGCGCGCAGCGACTCCGGCGACCTTGCGGCGGCCCATCAGGAAGGGACCGGGCCGGCGATTGGTCGAAACCGTGATCGAGATCCGACCACGGACCATTCTCGCGGTCGGGTTGCGGATCACCGAACTGACGATGTAAGCGCTTCCCTGGGCCATCTTCGCCGGCGCCCTGACCTTCGCAACATGCGGCTTGCCTGCGCCTTCGGCTGTGCCGACCAACAGCAGTGACGCCGCCAGGAACATCAGCAGCGCTGAGGTCAGTGCCCCCACCTTCTTCCCATTTCTCAAAACGTCCATCGATCCTTCCTCGTGCGAACCCCCGCAGGCCAGCATAGACCTCGAGGCGATCGGAGACAAGCGACCCGGCAGAGGGAGAGGGTCCCGGGTTCCCGGGACCCTCCCTCTCCTTGCGTCGATCTGACTTCGGTTAGAAGGTGCTCGGGTTGATCGTCGGCATGGTCGACCCGTCCAGCCACTGGGAGAAGAACTCGTCCCAACGTGCGTCGCGCGTGTGACCGTCCATCTCCTTGGTCAGGGCGATCCACTGCGCCCTGCCCGCGTTGCCATACGCGTAGCGGGTCTGCCACTGGGTTATCAGGTTCTGGAACGCGGTCTCACCCATGATCTGATGTTGCGCCTCGAACATGATCCCCGGCCTCGTGTAGGTCGGGAAGTCGTTGAAAAGCGACTCGCCTGTGACCATCGTCGGGGCGAGGCACCACTTGTTGGTGCCAGGGCAGCTTCCGGTGCCCTGGGTGTAGTTGCTGGTGAATGCGCTAGCCGGGCTCGTCGGGCTGCCATTCTCGGCGTTGCCCCACCACCAGGCAGCCCAGGTGGCCCAACCTTCATGCAGCCATAGGTCGTGCCAAGTCGGACCGGTCACCGAATCGCCGAACCACTGGTGGGTGGTCTCGTGGGCGAGGGTGCCGGCGCCGACCGACCGGGTCGGGAAGTGGATCTTGCTCTGAACTTCGAGCACGTACCCGACCCCGGACAGCTGATCGACGACAGCCCCGGCAGAGTCGAACGGGTAGGGAACCCCGAACTTCGTCTGCAGGGCGCCGATGATCGCGTCCTCCCGGTCCAACGTCGTATTGATCGCCGCCTTCTGGACGGGCGTGTTGTTGTTGCTGATCGCGTTGTAGAGCGGTAGCCCGGTCGTCTCCCCGGTCGATTCGGTGTAGTCGTAGTTGCCCACCGATGAGGTGCTGAGATAGGTGGCCATCGGGTAATCCATCGACCAGTTCCAGGTCCAGGTTCCGTCGCCGTTGTCCACTCGGCTTTCGAGCTCGCCGTTGGCGATCGCGACTCGATCCGTCGAGACGGTGTTGTGGAACTCGAAGGTCGCCTTGTCACTCGGAGTGTTGTTGTTCGGGAACCAGGTCATCGAACCGATTGGCTCGTTGACCACGAAAGAGCCCTCGTAACCCGGGGTGCTCACGCGCAGCCAGCCTTCGGGAGTGTCATCCGGGTCGACGATCGAAACACCTGGCCCCGCGTAGCTCACCGCCACCGTGAAGTTGGCGTCACGGCGGATCTTCGTCGCCGGTTCGATCACCAGCTTGTTCTTGTAGTCGGGGCCGGTTTCACGCCAAAAGTCGGCGTCAACCCCGTCGACCGTCACCTCACTGATCTCCGGCCCCGCGAAGTCCATGCTGAACTGGAACAGGCCAGTTCCCTGCGTGTTCTTCGCCGTCATCACCGTGTTGGTGCCGGCTAGGAAGTTGTTGCTCACGTAGTCGTAGTTCAGCGTGATCGCGTAGTGGAGGGCGTCGTAGCCGCTGTTGCCGACCTCGGGATAGACGGGATCGGGCGGAGTCACGGTCTGCGCCCCAACCCCGTAGACGGGCCCGGTCGCGCCGGTAGATCCGGTTGAGCCGGTTGCTCCGGTGTCTCCGGTCGCTCCCGTCGGGCCGGTGTCACCAGTCGGGCCGGTGGCGCCTGTCTCGCCGGTCGGGCCGATCGGCCCAGTGTCACCCGTCGGCCCGGTGTCTCCGGTCGCTCCTGTGTGCCCCGTGGCACCGGTTGCCCCGGTCGGACCTTTGCCCGAGTGGAGCACCCGGGCAGCCTTGGCGGCGCAGGTGGTTCCGCCGCCGCCCTTGAAGCAGGCGACGATGAAGTATTTACCGGCTCTGGCCGATCTCTTCACCTTTGCGGTGGCCAGCAGGCTCTTTGAGCCCCGGGCGGGCAGTCCTCCGGTGATCCGGCGACTTCCGAGGATGATCGATCCCGGCTTGCGGTGCTTGGAAAGGCTGATCGACACCTTGCCCTTGACCCGCTTCGCCAGCGGATTTCGTACCTTGGTCGCAACGACGTACTGGTTTCCCGGACTGAGTTTTCCGGCCGCGGTCACCTTGACCGCTTTCGGCTTGGGTGCCGCTGACGCGGCATCGACGAAGAGGCAACCGCAGAGGCAGATGACGAGAACGGCGACAGTCGTCCTCCAAAGACCCCCTGCGGTCAACCTGGATGGGTACGAGACCAATTTCTGGTCCTCCTTCGATGTATGAGCGGAGGCCGCTTCCCTGTGAACCAGCAGCTCCAGGCGATGCACCCTTACATCTACCCGATCAGCGAGCCATGTACCGGGGTACAAGCTCATCTCCCCATCTTCTTCCGGTTATTTCTTGCGCTCTTCGGCCCGTATCGTGCCGCCCTCGGCCGCCAGTGCGGGTGGCGGCCAGGGGCCGAACCAGTTGTCCCGGGCGCCGTCGAGCGTGATCACGGAGCCGGAGTGGAAGGTACCGGCGTCGGAGGCCAGGAAGGCGACCAGCCAGGCCATCTCCTCAGACTCGCCGGTTCGGCCCATCGGGATCGACATGCCCACCGATTCGACCATCTCCTTCGGGTACTTGTTGACGAAGGTGTCGGTCGCGAACTGTCCCGCGGCGATCGCGCAGGTGCGGATGTTGAAGCGCGACCACTCGATCGAGAGCGTCTTGGTCATGTTCTCGACCGCGGCCCGGGCGGCGCCGGAATGGACCATGCCGGGCATCCCGTTGTGGGGCGACAGGGTGACGTTGATCACCGCACCCGACTCCTGCGGGATGAAGGCCTTGGTCGCCGCGGCGTGGGTCATCAACCAGGTGCCGGTCACGTTCAACTCGATCACCGTACGGAAGCCCTTGGGGCTGATCGCCTCGGCCGGGCTGAGGAATTGGCCACCGGCGTTGTTGACCAGCACGTCGATCCGGCCATGCCGCTCGACCACGCCGTCGAAGAAGGTGTCGACCGCCTGCTCGTCGCGAATGTCGAGCGTCTCGAACTCGAAGCTGCCCGCAAGGCCCTGAGCGAGCCCTTCCGTCTCCACCAGCGGCTCGGACCGCCGGCCGCAACCGACCACCGTGGCTCCCAGTCGCACCATCTCGAGGCTCGCCTCACGGCCCAGCCCGGTCCCGGCCCCCGAGAGGACCACGATCTTGCCTTCGAGCAGGTCTTGACGGAAAATCTCTGAACGTACGTTTTCTCCCATCGGCTGGCGCGAATCCTATCCCGGAGCGGCGCGGCGGTAAGGTCACCCGCGTGAGCATCCACGCAGAATCAAGGCCGCTTGAAACCCCGCTCCCGGGCGGGACCGAAGGCGCCACCGTGACCGTCGAGCCGATGGTGACGGGAACCTTCAGCAGCCCACCGATCCTGCACGACAACCCGAAGGGCAAAGCCAGTTCGCTGGCGATCCTGCGCTCGACCCGGCAGCAACGCGAACCCATCCCGATCCCCTGCTTCCTGATCCGGCACCCCTCCGCCGGCCTGATCCTGGTCGACACGGGCCTCCATCCTTCGGTCGCCTCCGACCCGGCCAAGAACCTCGGCCGTTTCACGACCTGGCTGATGCAGCCCGCTCAGGAACCCGGCCAGGACGTCCTCTCGCAACTCCGCGCCAAGGGGATTGGCCATTCGGACATCCGCATGGTGATCTTCACCCATCTCCACTACGACCACGCCTCGGCGATCTCGGAGTTCCCCGAGTCGACCCTGATCGTCAACGCGGTCGAGTGGCAGTACGCGGCGACGGTCAGGAGGCCGGACTTCAAGGGCTACCGGCGCCAGCAGTTCGACTACGCCTTCGACTTCCGCACCCTCTCCTTCGACTCGGACAAGGTCAGCTCCTACGCCAGCTTCGGCCGCACCCTCGACCTCTTCGGCGACGGATCGATCCGGATCGCCTTCACCCCGGGCCACTCGCCCGGGCACCAGTCCCTGATCTGCCGGCTGAACGAACGAGACCTGGTGATCAGCGGCGACGCGATCTACGAGGAAAGCAAGCTGGAGGCGGGAGCGAACCTGCCCGGCTCGATGTACGACGAACACAACTACAAACGCTCGCTACAGGAGCTCCGGCTCTTCCGCCAGACCTACCCCTCGGCGGTGATCACGGCCGGCCACGACACAGAGTTCTACGAAAGAGCGCCCGAGCGCTGGGAGTGATCAAGGGGTTGATCGGCCGGGGTTCGCAATGCCGGCCGACGACGTTTCGGGCCGAGGAGGCCGGTACTGCGAATCCCGGCCCCCACCACTAAGGTTCGATCGTGCGACCGGGCTGCGGTGAGACCTTTTCGCGCAAAGCCTGCCGGGCGCCACGC
>Ga0182738_1001339_pt1 | contig 31006 bp, 31 predicted proteins | sample eDN5th30CBELigMG_FD_128876 | JGI IMG/M metagenome (GOLD analysis project Ga0182738, IMG submission 128876) | Enriched Miracle-Growth compost microbial communities from Emeryville, California, USA - eDNA 5th pass 30_C BE-Lig MG (version 2)... ...
ATCTCAAGGGGGGGGCCCCCTTTTTTCCCTGAGGGGGCACGAAGGGGCTCAGGGGAGGGGTTGGGGAATGCGGGGGTGTCGGGGGAAGCCATTACTGGAAAGGGGTGTAAAAGGGGAGGGGGGGGGGGGGGGGGGGGGGGGGGGGGGGGTATTGAGGACTTAAAACAGAAATTTGTGTGTGGGTTGTGGGTTTTTTTATTGATAAAAATTTATGGTTAAACCAGTGCGAGTCTTGAGAAACTTAAATCTACTAGATTTTCAAAGAATTTCTTTGAGAAATTTTGGAAGAGAAGGCCAAGAGATTTTTACTCAGAGTACATAAAGCAGATAAGACTTGATCCAAGTGAAGATAAGGTTTATGATAAAAAAGCCCATATCAAATTCTGGTTTAAATAATTGAGGAGTTTGAGTGTGAGGCTACAAAGAGTGTTTTTCATAAAAATTAATTTGTGAATTTTGTGTATCGAAATTAAAGCTTATGGCAAGATTGATTGATCTCATGAGTTATTCAGTTGGATCGGAAATAATACTCTGATTTCCTTTGCTTATGATACTTGAAAGGTCCCATGATTTCTAAGGGGTTTGAAAGGATCTTGGAGTTGCGTTTTTACATCTGAAGGTCTAATGAGAACGTTAAAAATATGGAATTTCAATTAAAGGCATTATAAATTCAGAAGAATATACTTTGTTAACTTTACTATATTTTGCAAGAATCAAAAAAAGGGTTCCTACCACATAAAATTGGTACAATAAAATGTATCTTAGAGATAATTACGGTTTTATCAAAGGAGAGGAGCCTCACTGACAAAAAGACTTTTTAAATTCAGAGAAGCTGTAACCTCTTTGATCTTTTGGAGCCTTTCCAGCTTTTGCATTCGTTATTCTCTCTATTTCACGATGAAATATGAAGATCTTGACATCAAAGAAGACGCAAATTTCTCCAATATGAAATCTTCACCTCTTCAAAAAAATTTTGATTTCTTCACTTTGAATTATCTTCTCCACCTTGAAAAAGTCAGACAAGGCCTAAATTTCCAATTTTAGGAGCTTCGCTTAGACTGGAATTGGAGATTGAGAGGTCATCAAAGGAAAATTCAGGATGTATATGATTTTTAAATGAGACGATTTTCTGATGCTGAACTATTGATACATTCGAAAGCAAAGTCTTCCGCTCGTCAATGTTTAGATTTTTTTAGTGAGAGCGAGAGTTTGAGAGAGAATAAGTAATTTTTGGTTTGTGGTTATTTGTTTGAATTAATTCTCAATAAAAATTCCTTTTCCAATCCCTTCAAATTAGTAGAGTAATTTCATCTTAAATTTTTTTTCGAACCGAAAAACAATTTTGAATCAAAGCAAAAGAGAATTCTTTTTGTGGCTCTTTCTTCAAAAGAAAGATTCTTTAATCAAACTAAAAGACTTTTTTTAACAAATTTTTACACTGGGCTTCACCCAAGTATTTATAAATAATACAACCAAAGTTCTTTCTCTCCAACAAATTCACATAAAAAAACAAAAATATACAAATTAAATAAATAACTTCTTAGCAAAGATTTTCAAGGCCATTTTCATTCAAGTTTCTCATAAGAATCTCTTCGAATAAACCGCCTTTAACACCCAAAAACTCTTGTCTATCATTTTCAGTCTTCAATGATCTTTCATCATTCATAATCAATTCCAATCCAAGCACTTTACTGGCCAACAAATCGCCTCTTTGTTTCTTATCTTGAACCAAACATTTCAGCTCTTCAAGACTTCCTTTATTTTTCGCTTCACAGCTCGTTCCTTTAACTCTATTATAAGCATTCACAATCTCTCTGATCGTCAATCTTTGCCCAGAAATATGATATTTTCCGATCACTTCAGCTCTTGCCACCATGGCGGCAATCACTTTAGCATTATCTTCATACGAAGTAAACTCAATTTGTCTTCTAATATCGCCCCAATAGCTCATCCCTTCATTCAGAAATTGCTCAATATAAATCCCTTGAGTCACCTCCAATGTATTCAAAGGCTGAGCCTCAATAAAAGATTTCAATCGCAGCCATTGTGGAAGAAAGATCGCTTGGGATAATTCCTCATTGGAAAACCTTGAAATATCAAGCCCAAAGCTTGGCAATATAAATCTTTGGACGCCAGTTTCAAGGCAATCTTGAATCAAGGCCATATGGCCCTCAACATGAATATTTTCTTCAAGGGGTCTGTATGTAGAAATCACTGTATGGATGCCTTGTGTGGCATTTTTAAGAGTCTGGGGATTTTTAAGGTCGCCTTTGATGGCTCTGCCACCTATATTTTGAATGAGATTCACAAGGTTTTTGTCTTTGGAAGGGTCATTTATGAGGATGGAGATAGCGAGATTGGGATAGGAAAGGAGGTTGTTGAGGATGAGAGAGCCGAGTTTTGATTTGGGGGCGATGAGAAGGATGTGGATAGATTGGGAAGAAGAGGAAGTGGTGGACATTTGTTTTAAATAATTGATTATAAATGAAAGGAGAATTGGGGTTTAAGAATGGGAGGAAAAATTTGCCGTTGAATAATTTTGGCTAACCCTAAATCTAGGCAATAATTTAAGATTAGCCCAGATTCTGGATTTGACTTAAAAATTATCCCTAAACGAAAATTTAATGGAAAGAAATTCTGATTTGATCAGAAATTTTTGATGATTTGGGGTGAATTTAGATCCACAAATAGCCCCTTGAATTTTGAAACGAGCTAATAGACAATTAATCTGATCTTGAAAGAAACCATTTAATTTTCAGTATCTGTTTCCAGAACCTTCTCGAGCCAAATCAGAAACGATTTCTGTTTATCTCATAATTTGAGACCACATACTCAAAATGTGTGATTCAGGAAGAGCTTTTTAAAATGAAGGAAAGAAAAAGGGACAGAGTATTTTACAAGAGATTCTTGTATCGAAATTGACTTAGAATAAAATATGGTAGGACTAAAGTTTAATTTCTGGGATCAATAAAGAGAGTAATTTTTGAAATTTTTTATTGAGGGATTTCGGGCCTAAAAAGAGAAGATTGTCAAGCCTCTTTATTCACATAATTTTTTTACTAGACACGAGAGAAATATTTAGGGTTGAAGGCAAGCCTTCTTCTCTCAGGCGAATTGTCTGAGACAGCTTTTGAATTGTTGAAGGCCTTAAAGGTTCCATGAAAATCCTTTCTTTAAATGAAGGAGGTCTCGAAAGTAATTGACGTTTGAGGTACAAAGGTTTGATGGGTAAACAAGTTGAGTAGGAGAAGAGTCGCTTTGAATATTTTAAGGAAAATCTTAAGAGAAAGTTAATCAAGCGAAATATTTGAGGGCTATTCTTTTGGACAAGATTGGTTTGTCTTCAAGAACGAGAAGGGCTTTTTTAATTTTCGAAATGCGAAACTGAATTCAGTTGAATCGAGGTTCATACCGATTTTTGGGTCATAAACATGTTGCTTTTTCTCGGATTTTGGCCAACATGAGGGTTTTGTAATTAAAATCGACTGATGAGAATTGCCTAAAAATAAAATACGAAAAAGCAAGAAAATAATTTTTAAGAGTATTTGCCATAAAATTTATGGCAATTAGTTTATTAGCTACATTTTACCTCCTAAAATTCGCAGATCCGAGTTCTTACTCGGAAAAAGTATGAAATGAATAAGGTTAGAAAGAGCTGGCTTCCTTTGTTAGCTTTTCGAATTTCCAAGGCACATTTTGGAATCATCCTCAGAGATAAATCTCATGCTTTTTGCTCTTAGAAAAGAACAAACGAGTCAGGTTTGCCAAGATTCGTGTAGTCATAGGTCTGAAATCGTTATAATTTTATCGTGAGATGAGGAGTTTCAGAGAAAGGCTTAAGAGAGAAGGCGATTTGAAAATGGTAATAACGCTGAAATGAAGATCTTCAGCCGAAGGGAAACTTGATATTGCTTAGGCATTGAAAGATTTCCCATAATATCTGCTTGATGCTATCATTAAATTTTTTTTTTAGATGGTTCATGACAAGAGAGGACGAGATGGAACATACTTTTGGTTTTCTTTTTGAGCTAAAAACTTCAACTTTTGAATTTTATATGAGCTTTTTCTGAAATAAACAGTTTTTAATGTAAAAACCAAAAGAAGCATAATAAAGCTTAAAGAAATTACAGGAAATAAAATAGAGGGGGCTCAGTTCTCAACAATAGGTTTGATAATGAATTAACTCAGATCTGAATTCGAATTATCTCATTCGAATTCACATTGCTCTTCCATCTCAAATTGATTTCAGTTTCAAATATCAATAAATTTCAGCGATAGAATAGCAAACAAGATGTGCTTTATAAACCGATTAAATATTTTTACAGCAGTTTTCTTTTTTGCTAAAGACTCCTTATTGATTTCTTTTCAAGTAAACTTTCTAAGGAGAGTAGTTTTCTCATCCATTTGAATGATAAAATTCCATTTTGAGTGCCAACAAATGCTAACGAAAGCTGCTCAAGTTCAACAAAGGATAACTTAAAAATGAATAGCGGTTTTATCGTATCAAAATATCTTCAAAAAACCTCTTGCGATAAACTTAGACTAAATTTATAAGGGCCTTTTTCTTTTCTCCAATTTTCCCATTTATTTCCCTTTCAATACTTGCACTTCCTTTTCCAATCCCTCAATTCCAACAGAACATCCTCAAGGCCTCCCTCTTCAAGAAAAATAGCAGAAGAGAATTGAATCTGAGAGCCAACTTTCAGTTTTTTCAACAAGAAGAACTTTAAATAAAATCCCTGACTTATAGATTAAAAACGCTTCTATTAATATAAAAAACCCTGTTTCATGGCACCCCTTCAGCTTTTCCTTCGTGTCCCTTTTCCTTCAAAACCTTCTTCAACCCTCACCTAAGCACTCAGAGAACATATCTCTCGATCATTCACCTCGCTTGTTAACCTTCAGTTTCACGAAATTATCTCTAAAAATCTCGCCAATTAAAATTAATTTATCATTAAAACAACCTCCACGGTTATTTCTCAAAAAGCACACTATTTCTATAACTATTTTTTATTTTTTACTTAAAAGAAAAACCCTTCAATGCAATCCCAAAATCTCCCCATTTCTGAGCAATCCACAATACGAAGCTTCGCTTCCAACACACCTCTCACCCCTTCCACTAACCAATCTGACCACACTCATCTCATAAGCCCTGATCATTCCCAACATGCAAAGCCTCCTCATCAACATTCTCCTCAAACAAAATCCTATCATTCTCCTTCTAAGAATGCCAAAGTACATCCTGTACAGTCCAATAAAGGCCCTCAAAAACCAACTCCCCAAGCAAATAACCTGAAGAAAAATATCAGCCCAGGCTGGGAATCCAAGAGGAGGAAAATTACAGCAGGTCTTTTACTCACCCATATAATTGTAAATCTGGGTTTATTGATTGGACTTGCTGTGTTTCATTTTCAAAAGAAATCAGTCAACTCTGAAGCGGTTGGAGGAGCCTTGGAATACATCGCATTTAACGTCGCAGCTGATCCTATCATGGATCTTGAGGTTATCGACGACGGGAGCAGTGCAAAATGTCCATCTGGATATTACGAATTGCAATTAGGAACATGGCCAGGAACAGTTGAGGGATGTTCTTGTCGGACAGGAATGAAATGAAGAACATGCTCAAAATCTTATCATAGACGTGGTCGAGACGCTGGCTGTACAAATTATGCTGCAAGAGATCCGATCACTATGTTCGATTGGAGAAGTTCTTTATGGTGCGTGAAAAGAGCTGTTTTGGGCGAAGAATATGTCAGAAGCGCGTCTTGCCCAGTTGGCTTTCAGAAATGCTCACCCGGAATTTGTGTGAAAAACTCTTTGGTTTGTCCTATTATGGAAGTGAGCATTCAGAATTCTGGATCCACGGATCAATTGGTAGTGGGAACAGGGTATGTAGTGACAGGGACGACGGCAAATGAAATGCCGATAATAGATATAGCGATAACTCCGAATAATATTCCGTGTTTTAGCTCGGATTATTTTGCTAAAGGATCGACTTCGCCGTATTCTTTGATAAATGAGAACGAAGGAGGGTGTTCAAAGTATGGCCTGGATAGCTATTTTAGCACAAAAATTGATTCGCAAAAGCAAGATTTGCTGTTTAGTCAGAATTCTTTTCCGAGCTCTGTGCTGAATCTGCCTGGCTATGCGAAAATTTATGACAATACAAACGCTGTTCTGTCCTCAAGAAGAAGAATGGATGTGCTGGAAAACGATGCCTGTTTAAATATTGAAACTGAGAAATTGAAGAAGGCAGGCGAAGCTGCAATAGACATGAATAAAATGATCACAGGACCTCTGATTTGCTGTCTTATTCTTCATGGATTTATCTTGCTAGTGATGAGCTTCGCTCTAAATGATATTATTTTCAAGAAGAAGAAGGCTTCACAGGTAATATATGGGGTTTGCTCGGATCCGTGGATGACTTTAACGATGATCCTTGGGTTTTTGGAGTATATTGGGCTTATGGTATTGTTTTGCTTTGTGGTGAAAGATTGGAACAAAATGTATGGGGCGAAGAAAGTGGTGACGAAATTAGAAGAAAAAGAGTGTTTAACAACAGGACAGGCAGAGACTGTGTTTGCTGATTATCAGGAGTTAATGAAGACGGTAGCAAATGTGCTGTTTGCGTTGTGCTTGTTGTTGTTTTTGGTGAGCAGTCTGACAGTAGTTCCCTCGATTGTTTTGTTGAGAGACAGGATTGTGGCTGGGGTGAAGGATATGGTGAGGAAAATTAGAAGGATAAAAATTCGAAGATTACGCAGCTGGTGTTCCCAACGATGCGGTGGCCGTAAGAAGTAGTTGGGTTGAGTTGGATAAGAAGAAGAAAAAATTAGTGGAATAATATTCTTTAAGATATATAACTATTCTCTACTTTTTTCCTTGTATACTTTTATTAAGAAAGTGATGGAGAAGTGAGAAAATTCAAAATTTTTGTTGTGTTTTTCTTCGATTGAAAAGTAGGTAACTTCGAGAAGAATGAGGAAAATTAAATTTTTCCGAATATTTGAAAGACCCCACAAATCTTGAGGAAAATCGTCTTTGATTTTAGAAAAGAAATTTTTCTAAAACAAGAAAAAAATCAACGAAGAAAACCTCTCTTTTTATCAAAAACAAGCCAAAAATCCTAACTCTTGACAACAAACTTCTTTATTGCATAAAATTTTTCTTTGATAGAAAGATTCATCTCCCATCAGGAAATGAGTTTCGAGTTCATTTGCCAATTAGGCTAGGTCAATATGGAGCTGGAATGCAATGGAATATGTGAGCTACTTCGAAAAGTTCAATAGGCAAGAAAAGACTGAATTAGTGGTCTGTGATGTAGCCAATGAGATTTCATGAGGAAAAAATAATTATTAAATTAATCAATTTCCCACTTGGCTTAAAATCCTGGAAAGTTTCGCCTCCGAATTTTTTTGGAAATAGTTTCTGACAACTTTTGGACAAGAAAAGGCAAGGAATAAGAAAGTTTCCAAGTTTACCTTCTATCCTTTCTTCATCTCTGATGGAAACCCTGGCTTTACACCCAACAAAGGTTCCTTTTTTGAAAACATTCTCCGAGATAAACCCTTGATAAACCTCTTCCTTTTATCCTTTTTTCCTTGGATAAATCCCCTCTCTCCTTTAAACTCCCATTATATTCAGGCAAGTTTAAGTCAATTTCACTTTCCATAAAACAAATCTCGAAAATTCTCCAAGAGCCTGTAAGATTTTTTACTATGACGCAATTGATCTTAAATTCACCCTTAAAATTATATTTTTCGATTGCTTCTATTATTTATACTAGCAACAAACTTCTCTCTTAATAATATATCAATTTATCTACCAACAAACCCACACCCTTCCCAAACTCCCAATGCAACCCAAAACTGATATGGAATACAGAAAGCTCGGTGCCACTGGCATCACCGTCTCCGCTATAGCCTTTGGCCCCCAAATGTACATGTTTGGAGCCCAAGTCCCTCCTGAAACTGAAGAACTCACCTACAAGACTCTCAAAAGAGCCATGGAACTTGGCGTAAACTACATTGATGTCGCTGAATTCTACGGCGCTGGCTTGTTGGAAACTTATATTGGCAATGCCCTCAAGAAGATGGGCACCCATAGAGAGAATTTTGTGATCTCTACCAAGATCTTCTTTGGCCCAGCAAATGGCGTGAATTCTGTTGGATGCTCAAGAAAGAGATTGATTGGAGGCTTAAAGGATAGTTTGAAGAGATTACAATTGGATTATGTTGATGTTGTGTTTGCATCAAGATATGATTATGAGACTGATTTGGAAGAAGTTTGTAGAGCAATGGACCATTTGGTCAGAACTGAAAAGACTCTTTATTGGGGGACTTCTGAATGGAGTGCCCAACAAATCATTTCCGCTATTGAGCTCTGCGAAAGATTGAACCTCTACAAGCCTGTTTGTGAACAATCTCAATACAATATGTTCCACAGAGAAAGATTCGAAGGTGATTACGCTGAATTATTCGAGAAATATAAGTATGGAAGCACTATCTGGTCACCTTTGGCCGCAGGCCTCTTGACCGGAAAATACCTTGATGATCCTAATGCCGGAAGACTTGATAATGACCGTATGAAGGGCTTCTATAATTGGAATAAATGGTTCGGACCTGATAGCATTGAGAAGACAACAGCCATGTTTAAGGAATTTGGAGAAATAGCTAAGAGTTTAGGAGGAACAATTCCCCAATTGGCTTTGGCTTGGGTTTTGAGAAATAAAGATGTGAGCACGATTATCTGTGCTTTCAGTAAGTTGGAACAAGTCGATGAGAATTTGAAGGCTGTGCAGATCGCTCAGAAGTTTACTCCTGAGATTGAGAAAAGAATTAATGAGTTATTGGGCAACCAACCTAAAAGAGAGATGGATTGGAGAGCCCACGGACCAAGACCTTCCAGAAGATAAAGAATTTAGAATTTGAAGAGTAGTAAGTGAGACTGATAAAAGAAACTTGTTATTGCAAAATGAATTCATAATATACCTATTTAATTGTGATTATGGCGGGTGATATTTTGAAGGAAAAGGAAGAATAAATATCGTTGTTCTTTCATCAAGATCCCGTACCATGTAAAAATTGATAAATAAATTTGGAGATTTCCTTTCTAAAACTATGAGTCATAGAATTTTTTTCCAAAGATCAAAGAAAGTCTTTTGGATGATAGAACTCGAAGGGAAAGAAATTTTTTTTGAGGAAATTTTTGCAATTTGTTGAAAAAAAAATTGGCAACAAATCTGAATAAGAATTCTGAAAGAAAGAAATAAAATCTCAGAAATTTGCAAATCTCCAAAAAACCTTCTTTTGGTTTTAAATCAAGGAATTCCAAGCTGCCTTATTTTTTGAAAGATATCATTTGATGATTTCTATCTTTCCAAAAAGGAAGAAAAAATTTCTCTTTTTTGACTAAAGAAGCGTTCTAAAATCCAGCTCTGTTATGAGGGAGTTTTTTGGAAGATAAAATAACTTGTCGAGTAAAATTTAGAAAATTTCAAGAAATTTGCATGCAAAAATTAGAAGAGAAATTTCTGGGATGAATTTTGACAAATCTCTATTGAAACATGGCAAGTCTCTTTCAAAAGAATTTTATGCAGTACATTCAGTTATTTAGAAAATTACAAAAAAAAATCAAGGAATATTTTTTGCAAAAATAAAAAGGAAATTAAAGAAATACATTTAAAACTGAAAAATTGTCTTGAATTCCAAAACTCAAATAGCTTAGATTATGAAAACTTTTTCTCTCTGAATTTTTGAAACTAAACATAAATGTAAGAATAATTCTTATATTTCCAATTTTTATCCTCCAAAAAGGGATGATTTCACCTCTGGAGAAAGTTTTTTTTTCATTGTAAAAAGCTTGGAAAATTTTTTTATGAGAGATTTTTATCAGAATTCTTTTTTCAGAAGGGATCCTTCCAGGAGGGAAAACTACATGTTCTTCCTCCAATCTCATCTGAACTGAGAAGAATTATTGGACAAATTTTTTTTATTCAATACCAGGATGTGAACTTCAAGAGAAATAATTTGGATTTCATCAATATTATGAGTAATAGTCTCAATGCATAATAAATATAGATATTAGATAGAACTGTCTTGTTAATTAGTTAATACTGTTTTACGAGCATTGTTTACTTTATAAAAAATATCTCTTCAATCTTATCCATTTTCCTTATAAAAATATCTTGTTAATTCTCATAGTTAGTTAATTAATATCTAAAAGATTTCTTTTGAGTTCCCAAAGCCTGATTAATAGCAGCTTGAGCCAAAGGTCCCATAACATTATAACCAGCAGCATTAGGATGCAAGCAATCTCCAGTAAGTTCTTGTCTCAAAAGTCCGTCAGGTCCAACCATAGCACTGAAGTAATCCAAATAAATGGCACCAGTTTGATCACAGTAGCTCTTAATCCAAGCATTCAAAGCAAGAATTTGTGCAGGAGGTCTAGACCCAACAACAGCGCCGCAAACAGGAAGAAGAGAAGCAATGATAACTTTGGCATTATGAGAGCGAGCCAACTCAGCCATTGAGGCAAGGTTTCCTTGAATGGTTTCTGGGGCTTCGTAGCCAGTATTTCCAGCGATATCGTTAGTTCCAGCCAAGATAAGAGTAGCATTAGGTTGAAGATTGATGACATCAGGGCGGAATCTGACAAGCATTTGGGGAGTAGTTTGGCCAGAAATACCTCTGTTAACGTAAGGTTTTCCAGGGAACCAGTTGCTAAGGTTCCAGCCGTCAGTGATAGAGTCTCCCATGAAGATGACTTGGTTGGTTCCGGCAGGAAGCTTGGAGAGAATGGCGTCAGAAGCATTGTATCTGCCGAGATTGGCCCAATCTTGGGTGTCTTTTGGCTTTTGTTGGAAGTGAGTCTTGAGAGTGGTGAGCTTGGTGAGCTCGGCAGAGACGAAGACGGTGCCGAGGAGGGCGAGGATTAGGATGGTTTTGATCATTGGGTGGGTTGAGGATTTGGGATTTGGGATTAATTTTTTTCTTTAAAAAAATTTAGTTGAAAAGATTTATTGGGATTGTTTTCTAATAAAAAGAATAATAAAAGACGTGTTCTTATAATAAAGATTAGAGAGATCCATATTGTGATTAATAATAAAACAACCTTGAAATTTTTTTTTGGAGGATGGAGGGATCCAACTGTTCAGATATCAACGCTTCTCGTTAATGAGAAATGCCTCTGAGGAGAGAGAAGTGAAGACAGATATAAAAATTCGCAAGACTTGGGAGGAGATTCTTTTTTCGTGAGTGAGAGTATTTATAGGATCTCATCTGTATGAATATTTTTTGCTTGTCTTTGATTTTTAATTCAAGAATTTTCTCTCAAGAGATTTTTCACAAAATTCATACAGGAAAATTCCTCTCTTTCTTTCCAGGCCTGACAAGCCCAAGCAGACTCATTAAAAAGGTGGAATTGAAAAATTTTATGATTTTAAACTTCCTTGCTGTCACTTGAGAGGACAAAAAAGATGTTTTGAAAAATCTTTGAAAAATTCTTTTAAATTTGTTTTTTTCTTGGAAATTTATTTTTGTTGAAAATTTTCAAAGTAATTCAAAAGAATTTTGCCAAGAATATTTGTGAAGGAAAAAAGACAAAATAAAAAAATAAATGTCTTCGTCGTGAAAAATTTTGTGAGAGGAGAGAGAAAGATGGACTTTTTGACTTGGGGGAGCAGAATAGGATAACAAAGCTATAAAGATATGTTTTAAAGACTTTTGGGGTTCTGTCTGCTTGATGAGGAGAGCATGAAGCATTTTGAGCTAAAATCGAATTGTTATGGAAGAAAGTAAAGTTTGGCTTGAGTTTGAGAGGGAGAAAAAGCTTTTTTAAATGAGAAGTTTTCTGTGCTGCAAGCTTTTTTTAAACGTTGATTTCCAAAGAAGAATCAAAGGATTCATTGACATCTGCCTCTCTCCCTCTCTTTCAAACAAATTAGCAGCAGGAATTCTCGAAAATTATGAGAAAATCAGGATTCGAAATTTGAAATTTTGAAAGCCCAGACCATTCTGCGGTATTTATCTGAAGCCTATATAAATTTCCCCATAAATGAGACTTTTCTTTTGCTATTTCACTCATATTTTTTTAATAATTTTCAAGTTTTCAGAGGAAAGATTCATAAAAACTGATGTCACATTCTGAGCCAGAATGATCGTGGAATGTCGAATTCTTTTCAGAGGTTGTCTTTGAATTGAAGAAATTTCATTCAGGAGACTTCATTGATTTTTTTTTAGAGTTTTTTATTTTTCGTTTTGGTCGAGAAATCTCGAGAAAATTATGCGAAAATTCTTTTTTTCAAAATCATACAGTCAAAAATGAAAAAATTTCCAGAATTCCGGAAATCAGGAGGGCCTGTGAAAATCTGGAGGATTCTGAACCCTAGACAAAACTTTTTTTAGAAAAAAAAACAAATAAAAGATCTAGCATATGAAAATTTCAAAATTTGATCTCGTATGCTTTAGAGCTACAGAAGTCAGACCTGAAATTAAAATCAAAAGGAGTTTAGTATCGAGAGAATCTAGAGTGTGAAAGGTATGGCAACCACTAAAATTCGTAATAGTCTCGATCCAAAAGTTCTCTTTAGAATGGAATGCTTTGAGAAATCTCAGAGCAAGATCTAAAGACTTTAAAGTTTGCAAAAAGCTTCTCAAAGTTTGAAGAACGAACTTTGAATATTTTGAAAGGGTTATTTGTTCGAAACCGTCAGAAAAGCATTGGACCAGAGTTGCTAAACACCTTCACCAAAGAAAAGGACTCTTCCATCTGGCTGGGCGGTAAAAAAATCTGTCACCATTTCCAAAGCAAATTTTTCCAAGACATTGATGATTTTTGAATTCTGCTCTCCTTACTCCCCAAAGAATGGTGGCAGAATCTTTCCTTTCATATATCTTTCATTGGCGCAAGCCTTTTGTTCTTTTGTTCAGAAGAAAAATAAAAAGTTTATCAACGAAAGCCAATCAATAAATCAAAAGAAAAAAAATTCTTTATAAAGAAAGTGATTTCCAAAAGGGACAATGGGACGGTTTTTTTGGGACTTCTTCAAAGTCTTTATTGAACTCAAATATAAAATAAGAGAAGATATAAAAATTTGAACTCCAACGAATTGAAAATTGAAGGAAATAATAACTCTCAACAACAGAGACCTTTTCATATAACATGAAATGAGGTAAGAGAAATGATCATTTCGACTTTGACCCTTGACTTGGATCAAAGAAGACCTGAAGCTATATTCTTTTATGCTTCTGGTCGAGCATGAAAATGGTCAGCTGTTGGTGTGGCAGATTTTTTCTTTCGAATTAAAAAGCTCAAATTAGGACCAAAAGTGTCCTCTTTTCAAGAATCCAGCTCTGTTGGAGTTTTTACCTCTTTTCCCCTTTATTCATCAGCAGAGTGTTTCTGCCTGACCCCTAGATTAAAAAAAGCCCTTGTCAGCTCTTTTGTCTAGAGTGAGGCTTGCCTCCTTTTTTTATTTTAAAACAATTTTCACGAGGACAAGAAAAGTTTATTCAACGGCAAAAAGTCAGGGATAAAAAACTGCACCAGCAAGAACATTTCAAAAGAATGATGATACTGAGAGGCTAAGAGTTCAAATAGAATGAAAAAATTCAGCTTGCAACGATGAAGACCTGTCGTCCGCAGGTGAGAAAATAAAAAATTGAAGAAACCATCGTTTTGAAGAACCGGAGTTTATTTTCACACGTCAGTGGCGAGTCTAACGTTTTTTAATAGAAACTTCTCGAACAGAATTTTAAGGTTTGAAGGTTTGAAGGTTTTTTTAGTTGGTAGGATAGTCTGTATATTTTCTTCGTCCTACGCATGATTTTCAAAAAGTAGATTAATTTCGCTTGATTTAAATATCCACTAAGTAGTAATTACCTATTATTTTGACGCCTTTTTAATTAAAGCATCATCAGGATGACGCACTAACCTGTGCAATCAACTCATAGAATAATTTAATTTTTCAAGAAAAACTGATCAGTTCCTCTGTGTTAACCCCTTCCCCTTAAATACCTGCGAAAAGCCAATGTCTTTATATTCAAAATTTCAATTCAATCTCAATGGGTCATACTCATAGTCAACCTCTTTACTCTGTCCCCCTTTCAACAAACTCCCAAGATCCTCAAGGCGAATCTCGAGTTTACCGCAATGTAAAAAGCATTGACACACTTCGAGACGGCATCGAGCGTCTTCCTTTCATCAAGACTCTCCAGGACATGCACAAATACGCTCTCGAAACCCACGCAAACTCCCCCTGCACTGGCACCCGAAAAATCCGCCCTGACGGCACCGTCAGTGACTACGAATTCAAAACTTATCGAGACATTGATGACCTTGCTAAAAAAGCAGGATCTGCTATTCTAAACCTTGACTTGGCTCCTCTTATGGAGGCTGAAGGGAACCCAACCTGTCGGTTTATCTCGATTTATGCCAAGAACCGTGAAGAATATATTGTGATGGACCTTGCATCATGCTTGTATGGAGTCACAACTCTGGCAATTTATGATACGCTTGGCCCCGATTCTATTGAATTCATTTACAGTCAGACTGGTGTCCAAACGACCTTTTGCTCAGGGGAAAACCTTACGAAGCTCTTGAAAAGCGCCAAAGAAGGCAAGTTTGTCTCCTTAAAGAACGTGGTTAGCTTCGACGAAGTTCCTGAAGAAAGCAAGAAACTTGCCAAAGAGTTGAATTTGGATCTCATGGACTGGCAAGATTTCCTTAAGCACGGCGAAAAAAACATTCAACCCTTGCCTCCTGTCACAGGAGATTCTATCTTTACTTTTTCTTACACAAGCGGAACAACAGCTTTGCCAAAAGCCGCGATGCTGACCCACAAGAACTTTGTTTCTTATATCGGATCTACTGAAGACCTGGAAGGCTTTAGAATTGAAGATCTGGGCCCTTTAGATACCCACATTTCTTACCTTCCCATGGCTCACATTCTCGAAAGAACCTTCATTCACATTTTCTTATTCAGAGGAGCTAAGATTGGTTTCAGTGAAGCCCACCGCCTGAAGGATGACATGGCTGTTTTGAAGCCCACATTTTTAATCAGCGTTCCTCGTGTTTATAACAAGTTCTATGATGGAATCAAGGCAAAAATGGCTGAAGTGACTGGCTGGAAGAGAAAGTTGGCAGACCTTGGCATAGCCACAAAACTCAAAAATTTGAAAGAAAAAGGCTCGTTAAAACACGCAATTTTTGACGCCCTTCTCTTCAACAAGATGAAAGCTTTAACAGGCGGAAGCATTAAATTCTACATGAGTGGCGCCGCTCCAGTTTCCTCTGAAGTTACCGATTTCCTTACAGTTGCCTTTTCAACTCCCTTCATTGAAGGCTATGGCCAAACCGAGACCTGTGCTGCCGCTTTTGCTCAAATTCCCAGCGATAGTAGTTCTGGGAATGTCGGTGGGCCTATGACAAGCGTTGAGTTCAAATTAGTTGACGTCCCAGAAATGAATTACACTGCAAAAGACAAAGGACCAAATGGTGAGTCAATGCCCAGAGGAGAAATCTGCCTTCGTGGGCACTCGATTTTCGTTGGTTATTACAAAGACGCAGAAAAGACCAAGGAAACAATCAATCAAGATGGCTGGCATCACACTGGAGATATTGGCATCATTCTCCCCAATGGCGCCTTGAAGATTCTTGACAGAAAGAAAAACATCTTTAAGCTTGCTCAAGGCGAGTACGTTGCCCCAGAGAAGGTTGAGCAGATTTATTTGACCAACAAATACGCCGCGGAAATCTATGTCTACGGTGACTCTTTCCAGACATTCTGTGTTGCAATTGTCGTCCCTGAAAAGAAGGAGGTTTTCAGGCTTGCAGAAGAGCTGGGTCTTTCTGGAAAAAGCTTTGAGGAGCTGTGTAAGGAAGGTAAAATCAAGGCAGAAATCTTGAAAGATTTGAACAAAACTGGCAAAGAAAACAAGCTCTTTGGGTTTGAGATGCCCAAGGCACTTCACCTTGAGCCAGTCTCCTTTGTGAATCTCGACTTGACAACCCCTTCTCTCAAAGTAAAGAGAACCCCTGCGAGGGATTATTACATCGATATCATCAAGCAAATGTACCAACAGGAGAGTCAAGGTGTTTAAGTTGAACTAATTGAGAAGTTTTATCTGAAAATACTGCATATACAGAGGTTCTATTTAAAAAGTTGATTGTTACGGTCCTATTTTTATTGTCTCTACATAAGATTAGTAATTACATAAAATTCTGATTTGAGTTAAATTAATGTTGTTGTCATCATCATCTGCAATATTTTCACTGGACTTCCAGAGGCTTTGAAAAGTAGTTTTCTTTCCTCACTACCTCTATTCCTGGGATGTCCTCTTCCAATAATTTTAGGGTTTCAATCCCCATCTTTCAGTTGGAATAAGAAGATCATAATATTCTAAATGGCAACCTTCTTTTGAGATAAAAAACTCGCTCTCTCGAGTGAAACTTTTTTGGAGAACAGATTCTTTTTTGGACAAACCAAAAATATACAAAAGGGTTTTTTAGAGTTCTTATTGTTTTTGTGAAGTTTCAGGTTAAGGAAAACTTCCCCAAAACAATTTTTTGGCGTCTCCAAGAAAAATGAAGGAAATCATTGTGAATTTTTTCCCTTCAAATCAAGCATAAGCAACATTGTTTCCTGACCTTTTAGTTTGAAGAGTTATTATTAACTCAAAATTTTTAGAGAGTTTCTCTCTTCAATCAATTTTTCTGTGACTGATTTCAGATCCTTAAGTAACAGCAATAAACAATAATTAAAAAATATTGACAAAACACTCCATTCATAAACATCTATTTTAAGAAGATTCATACCAAAATTATCAACATAGATAAACATAATAAAGACTCTAAAGCGCTCCAATAAAAATATTACTTGAAAAGAAGGTCTGGTATAAAGCTAAGAGCTCCTTTCGTATTCTCCTTGGCTTGCTTTGACATATTTCTACAATCCACAAACGACACCGAGAACTTCTCCAATATTCTATATTCCTCTCTTATCACTCTACTCAGATATTTCAATGATTTATCCGTCAACTTCCCACAACTATGAGAAGATAAATCATCCCTATATTCCCCTCTAAATTTTACCTATTAAATGCCAAAGAAAGCTCTTTAAGCTGCCCTAAATTTTCCACTATTCCATCAAGTAATGCCTTCGCTCCTTCGTCGCTAATATTATCAAGCGTCACACTATGATAAAGTAAGGAATATTCTCAGAAGAAAAATACTTGGCAAAAAGAAGGCTAAGGCTTCTAAGAGTCCCTGGGAGCATATTCATTGTACTCCCGAGACCAATAAGACTCTTATCAGTCACTTTTTTGCATCTATAAATCATGGATAAGGCCTGCAATAAACAGAGAAAATTACGATTCAAAGTCCAATGAGAGCGTCTTTAGATTTTTGAGGTTTGTTCCAACGACTGAAAGAAGAGGGATAATAGCCTGATCAGTAAGATAATCGGATCTGTCTAATGTGAATAGTCGAGAGAGTTTACGAGAATACCTTTTAAAATCAAGGCTAAGGCTTTGGAGGTGGGTTAAATTGGTGCAGATAGAGTTGACAAGGTCAGTAAAGACTTGGTCCTTGATGTCTCTACATTGTCCAAAACTGAGAGATAATGCAGAGAGATGTTGGAAACAGCCGTTGTTAATAGCGGATGTTAAGGTTGTAAGGGGTTTACTCGAAACTCCTGGACATCTATTCATGATAAAATGGAGGGTTTTGTGAGGAAACTACTGTTCAAAACAAAGGGAAAGGGACCTGAGGTTTTTGAGATGAATCTCGATTTGATTAATCAGATGCACAACAGAAGGATCGGATATCTTGGTACATCTAACATCGAGTATTATGACCTTCCTTATGCAATAAAGTACCTTCTAATGGTGAGACTAAGACTTGCCAAAGCTTTCCATCTTGTACAGATATCATTTGTAAGGGATTTGAGGCCTTTATTTGTGATCCTTATAGAACTAAAAAGGTGATTTTAGGACTTCAGAAAGATTACTCTCCAAAGCTTAAGGAAAGATTTTTCAAGCCTCTGAGATGTTTATTGAGATTTTTACAGATATTTGAAAGAGAATCGTCTGTTATTTTAAAACAACTAGACATGTCAGAGGGAGATCAAGAGAAAGGAAGATCTACAAGCTAAAGTCGAGATGAAGAGATTTGAGGTTTGTGAGATACTGTCCGATACTTCTTGTGAGTTTCTTCACTCCATTATCCGTAATACATTGACACCTAGAAGGCTATTGTTCTCCTTTAAAGATTTCTGATGAGCTTACAGGGTAAAACGAAGAGATAACTCATGTAAATCTCTCAAACTGTGTCTGAGGTGGAAACCTATTTGACCCAAAGCTTCATCTGTGACCAGATTACACCTATATAGTTTTTTCAGACTTGTTTATAAAACCTTCTGACCATCCAAAGTCAAGAGAAAGTCTTTTAAGATGAAGAAGATTTAGGCAGATCTTAGAGATGAGGCCTTTGACTGCAAGATCTGATATCTGCCAACACCTGTATTATCTTAATTAGTTTCATGTTTTGAGTCAGAAATGTCAACCAAGTAAAGCTTAAGCTGAGGCCTTTGAGGTTCCTGAGATATTTTCCAATGAAATTTCCAAGCTGAACAAGTCCAATAAACGTGATTTGGTAACACCTGTGAAGGTTAGTTCTTTCAATGGAAAAGGCTATGAGAAATTACACATTGAAATCGAGAGAAAGAGCTGTTAGATAACGAAGAGATTCAAGAAGTTGACGTCCAAGGTATGAAGGGATATCGTCCGTCAGAGATTTACATCTAAGATATTAGGAAATAGAAGAGGAGAAAAGAACCCATTAAAACTGAGAGATAATTGAGGATTTCTAGGCTTGTATACTGCGAGAGTTTTGACGGTATCGTAAATCATTTGTTTGGCTTCGAAGTCTGTCAGTCTAGAGAGAATGGAATTAGGTGAAGGGGAAGTGAAGGGGAGGGGACTGAACATCTTCAACAGGAGAGACAGAGAAGGTATGATTGAATCTGAAGTGAAAATGGTCATTCCATTTTGATTGGAGGGTTTGGGAGACTAGAAGGGTAGGGTGAGAGAAGAGGGCAAAGAAGAGGGGATTTACGAATAGGGAAGCTTGAAATGAAACAGTGAGGAGATTTAGACATAAGAAGGGGACTGTTGTAGGGTAAAATTAGAGAATTTGTCAGAAGTTTCTGGAAATAGAAAATTGTAAAGAGAATTTTTGGAGTGATAAATTTTGGCTGAATAATATTTTTAATGCAAAAAAGGAAGACAAGAAAAATCTTGTTATTCCAAATTTCTTGAGGCTTCATTTGTTTTTTTCTTTGACTTAAAAGAAATTTCCCTCATCCTACAATAAAAGTCTTTTGTTTTTTTCTTATGAAATCTCGGTACGAAACATCATGAAATAGAAAAGGAACAACACGAATCAGTCAAGGTCCTTCATAATACGATCTTTCTGAATGTGCAAAATATTGCTCTCAACCGTGCTCATTTTAAATCCGACGAAACTCTTATTCTCCAATACTTTCTTTCTAATCTCTCTTAATCCTTCATCTTCAGTCTTCAATCCTTCAAGTCTCAGCTTCAAATTTCCTTCTATTTGCACTTCTTCAATAAATTCCTTCACCAAATCCACAAAGATCTTTTGGTCCAATCTTCCCATATTCAGCCCAATATTCAATCCTACCATCTTTGGAACATACTTTATATCTTCCAAAAACGCTCTCAATAGCTTCCCATCGCTCACTTTCAAGCTTTTTATCTTGAGTTCATTTACAAAGCCCAATAGTCCATACACAGAAGTCGAATCTGGCACTTGTAAGATCACTCCTTTAAATTTCATTCTTTCCAATTTTGGAAACTCTATACTCATAAAGCTCTTTGGAACCACAAAGGCCAACTCTGATATATAAATCTCAAGCGATTTCAGCGTATTTCTGGACGGTTCTAACGCTTTCCAGAAGTCTTTTAAGCTGACCGAAGCGCTTTTTGAGAGGTTATTATTCGACTTTTCTCGCCGAATTGGGAACCTATGAGAGCATGAAAGTTTCTCCAATCTTGTCAATTGTTTAATAGTCATCGCGATGAATTCCGCTGCAAGACCAGAAGCCGCGCTTTGATGTGAAGGTTCCAAGATAGAAAAATGCAAAGACTTTAATTTTTCAAGGCCTTTCCATTGTTCATAAAAGTTCAGATATTGATAATGCTTCGCAAGGTCTAGCTGGACTTTCCTTCTGTTGTCATGAACGCAAGGCACGAAGCTCCAGTCTATTCCTGAGAGCGCGAAATGGACGGATTCCACGAGCTTGGGGACGGTAAAGTGATTGAAAAAGAGCTTTTCACAATTTCTTGTCACAGCAATAAACTCAAAGTTCAGCTCTTTGAGCTTTTTCAAGCTTCCAAGCTGAGCAAGCTGGCTAAAATCCCAATTCGGCTGCGAAGCGAATTTTATCTTGAGGATTTGGAGGTTCTCAAGATATTCTAAGCGAATTGGAGAAGGTAACCATGAGCAATTTGCCAAAGAAATTGAGGTTAGATGTTTCACTATGCTATTTCTCGGGAATTGGAATTGTGAAGAAGCAGCTTCTTGGAATGTATAAACAAGGCCATAAAGCGACTTTACATTGAGATTAAAAGTCTTTAGGGAGCTAATAACATCATGGTCCAGTGCGTTAAAGAGAAAGTTGAGGAGTTCTTTAGCGAAAGTGTTGGCGGAAATAGTGAGGATTTTGCAGGTTTTTGCTGTGAGAAGGCTTTGTCTGAGGATTGCTTTGTGTTTCTTTATTAAATTCTTCATATTCAGAGCTTTGAAACTGGTGCTTTGGACAACAGGTCTGGCATTTAAATCTATACTCACTTTCTCAAGCTTAGAACGTAAGGATAATAATCTCCAGGTTTTGACATTTGCATCTAGAGTTATTTCAGCAAGAAAAGGGAGTGCTTTAAGGATCTGTGGAGTCTTTAGAAGGCCTTCGGCATACTTCAAGGATTTTTTGTGGAGCTTTATAGTTTTGAGGAGATGGGAGAGTTTGGGCGGTTTTTTGGAGGAATTGGACTGGGTTATGGTGAGGGAGATAAGGTGTTTGAGGGATTTGGTGTGGGGGATGGTGGTGTGGTGGGTCGATATGGAAAGTTTTCGAAGGAATTTGTAGGAATGTTTGTGGAGAAGAGAAGGCTGGGAGAGGGTTTTGTGGGCGAAATGGGGGTGTTTTTGTAAGGGAATTTTGTGAGGAGGGTGGTTCATTTTGGGGCGGTAAGGTGGGAGAGGACAGTTTTTATTAGGGAAGTTATTCGAGGGATTTAGATAAATTAATTAATTTGAGTATGAAATGGAACAAGAGAGCTTATATAAAGAAGAAAAAAGGATTTAGAAGGGATAATAATTAATTAAAAAGGGCGGTCGCTGATCAGAATGATGTGGAAAATTGATTAGGTGGAATTGTGAAAGTTTTCTGTTGTGCATTTATTCAAGTGATGAATTGAATTTTTTTAGGACACTTCACTTTTAAAATTTTGTTTTAATTGGAATCTGATGCACTCAACTTCTGAATGTTTTGATTAAGGATTATCAAATTTCGAAATTCTCTTCTTGAAGAGGTTACTTTTTTGAATAAACTCCTTGAGAAGGGACTTGAAAATATGAATATTTCGAGACTCTTGGGTTCGAAATTTTGAGATGTTAAAGAGACTTTTTAGGGATTTCTTTCTTATGAAGAAACAAGATTTTGTTAGGATTCTTTTATAGAAATATTCTTGAGATATAATCAACAAACATAAAGCAAGTTTAAGGCATTTATGTTTCATATGATATATTTATTTTATGGAAAGGAATTTTTCAAGTTTCTTCAACATGAATTCAAAAGAGAAAAGATTGATATTAGGACATGTATCCGAAGCCCACAATATGAAATTATCCTCCTTCTCTTTTGAAATCAGAGAGTTCAGGATTATTCTTCACTTAGACATTTCTTTTGAACATAGTCACATGCAGCTTTGTCCCTTGCAAAACATCTACTCATCGCCTCAACACAAGGCGACCTCTCTTGATTGGCTTCCTGGAGAAGACTCACTGTAAACCCACAGTTCTCTCTAAAATACTCACAATCTGATTCCATTCCATTTACGCATGTCTTTAATGCGCTGAAACAAGAGGAGGTTGTGACTCGAGTTCGAGTCCTAATTGCTTGGATCTCATGAGAGAAAAGGAGAAAGGCAAGAAAGAGGAGGGATAGGCTGAGAGGATGCATGGAAGGATGGAAGAGTGAAAAAGTTTTGAAAATTAGTTTGTAAAGAATTGAGTAAATTTTGAATGAAATTTTTTTTCTTTATAAAACGGGTGATTTTTTGGATTTAAAAATATGAAAAACGACTAGTGCGTTTTGTGATTGGAGAATTTAAATGAGAAACAAGTGATTTGAATTAAGGTTTATGAAAGGATCTCGTGAAATGTTTTTGCTTTGAGATTGAAGCTTGAGAAAGGAGGTTCTTGAGAAAAATGAAAATAAAAGTGTTGAGCTTTTTGGGAAGAGGAATTGATCCTATGAAGATCCACTCCATGTTCAAATATCCCGTAAATACTGCTCTAGCCTTTTTTCGCATCAGAGAAAGAAGCCCTGATTGGAATTTTCAGCAATTTATGGCCTGAAAGAGTAAAGAAAAAAAAATAGAAAAAGGAAATTTTTCTATTTTAGAGAAAATGTTTGGAATGATAGAAGCAACTTTAAAAGAAGATCTGTTGAAGATTAATATTCTCCTCTTTTTCGTTTTCTTTTTTAAAAACTGAGATCTCTCTTCATTTCTATGTCTTTTTGCATGAGAAAGGTGTGAGAAATTTCAATTTTTTTTTTTCGGTTCGAAATTTTTTAAAGTCAAAATTGAAAGGAACTTTTTTAATTTTTTTTCTTTGAAAATTCATGCGGACGAGAGCCTCAAAATTTTTTTTTGTGAGGGCTAAAAACGCCTTAGTAATAATAATAATTGATCCATTTTGGCTCTCCGATCGTTACTTGTTTCATGCTCTTGGATCCCTTCCAGAACCAGCTCAAATTTCTCGACCATCTCACACATCTCTCAATAGATACCCTTTCTAAATAAGAGAATTGATTATGAAGAGAGCTTATTTTCATTGGAAAGGCAACGTCAGGAACGTCAATTTGAAGAGACTTGAGTGTCTTTTTGGAAGGCTTCAAGCCTTTCCAGAATTCTTCAAGGTCCAAAAACTTCACAGGAGCAGGAGGTGCCTTTTTCTTGCATTCTGGAGCTGATAGTTCACTGAAAGAATGACTGTAGCTCACGCTTTCAAGACTATTCACTTGTAGAATTATCCTCGAAGCAAAGCTCCCAGCCAGACCTGGACATCTATTGTCTGCAAAACATATTTTATTTATCATCAAATTCAAGCTTTTGAGCTGTTTTGGTTTTTTCCATTGTTCAAAAAACTGAACAAATCTCTTGCCACTATCAAATTCTGCCTGAAATCTTTGACAATCAGCTAGTGGAAGTCCTGAATCGTCCCAGTGGAAATTCACAAGCGTCAGATGAACAATCTCTACATTGTTCGGAAGCCTGAAAAGCTCGAGAAATTGATGCTCTGTTTTTACAGAATTCGCTTGAAAAGTGTAATTCTTTGAGTGTCTTTACTTCTCTCAATGCCGATAGCATACTGAAGTCCACTTCATTTGGATATATATCAATATCCAAAGCCAAAAGATTATCAAACGAAGAGCCATCAAATATCGAGACAGACCATAAAGTGTCATCAAGTTTCAGGTTTTGGGCACATCCAATGAGATTTTTCAGCACTGGATCTAAGCTAACAGGGGTTTGGTCAGGCCACTCAACGCTTGAAAGAAGCCTCAAACTGAAATTTTTGAGGCGAAAAGCCGAAAATCTATCTTCTGAAAAAGATTGGCAATGAGCTCAAGGTTATCGTGCACACCAAGATAAAGCGTAAGATGAAGGTTTTCGAGGCTTTTGAGCCTAGAAATGGTCTGATGGAATGCGCTTGTGGAGTGTTGAAGGATGGTTTCTCGAGAGAGGAGGCTTGAATGATTATGAAAAAGCTGACCGCCAATATTTACTGACAATGTGTGGAATCTAAGGCGAGAGATGAAAAGCTGCCAGTTGAAGTTTTCTTGGTTGAGCTTAGTTTCTGATAGAAGTGGGAGAAGCTTGAGGAGTTCCGGCTTTTTCAAGTGCTCTTTTAACATCCGGATGGATTTCTGATGGGGCTTGATGAACTTTTGAAGTCTGTGGAGCTCCAGAGGCTTTTCCATGAAGTAAAAAGAGTTTCTTTCCATATTCAAGGCAGTTACAGTCTTGGTCCTAGCTGTCTTGGGGTTGAGATCAAACTCATCAGCGATTTCGAGATTATGAATGTATTTAAAGAGCTTTTTGGTTGAAGGGCTTGGAATGCATTTATTAATGTAGAGATATTGGAGGCGGATGTGGTTTTGGAAGGACGAAGGGGAGGGGGAGGATGCTTCATTCATAGAGGAGCAAGGATTTATGTGATTTATAATATTTCTGAAAGGGTGAAATTTTTGTTGAAGGATAAAAGAAATCTGATCAAGTATGATGATTTGTGAATTTTATTAGAACTTCTGTTGGTAGCTTTGTTAATAAATCGGACCTCAAAAAATTTCTGGAAATAATGTGTCTAAAGATTTACTTGCTGAGAAATTCCAAAGGGAATTGTGGTTTGACGACACTAATAAAAACCAAAATTTTTTTGGTCAGAAAAATAAAGAAAGATGACAAAGGAAGAATTATAAAAGAAATCTGGCATCAAAAAGGTTTCTGTGACTCCTTCAAAAATATCCAACACATGTTAACCTTTCATTTCTAGTAATAGAGCCTTGTTATCAGGCTGAATAATTTTGAAATTCACAAGATTTGTTTCATTCTTTTCCAAGGTAATGTTATCTCCTCCTTGTAATTTTGTCAAATACAATTGAAGTTTTCCCATCACATGAACTTCTTTGATATATGCCGCCAAACACTGTACCAATGTTTCATTTTTCAGGTTTTCAACATTTACACTACAAACCAAATTCACCTCTTTCGGGATCATTCTAATCCCATCCAAAAAAACCTGAAACTTTTTCTCATCTGTAAAGATCAGTTCCTCTATTTTTATTTGTTTTTCATTTTTGAATACACTCCAAAAACACTCCAAATCCTTTGCCCAAAGAACTCTTTCCAAGAGAAAATTTTTTCAGGCGAGGAAATTTATTTTCTACTGAGCTCATTTTTACAGGAAACGCAATTTCAGGAGCATCAATGATCAGAGTCTGGAGTGTATTTTTTGAGCCCTCTAAAGCTTTCCAGAATTCTTCAAAATCCAATGGCTTGACAGGAAGCGTGATTTTCTTCTTTTTTGGAAGCTGAAATTGACTCAAAGAATGAGTAAACTCGATCTTCCTAAGACCATCTATGTGCCTAAATATCCTAGAAGCAAAATTTCCAGCAAGCTTGGGACATCTCTTACTTGTTAGCGAGTCTTCTTTAATGGTCAAATGGAAAGCCTTCAGCTTTTTGAGACATTTCCATTGAAGAAAGAAAAAGTTCTCATCAAACTTTTCTTGAATTGTCTTCCAATTGGCCTTAGTAAGTTCAACCTCATCCCATTGGAAGTTTACAAGCGTCAAGCAAATTTTCTCAAGAGAACCTGGAAGTCTAAATTCCTCCAGGAATTGATTCTCAATTTGTACAGAATCCGCTTGGAAAATCAGCGAGAGCTCTTTTAGCTTTTCCGTTTCTCTCAACGTTGATAACATTCTAAAATCCCTGCTCTCTTTTGGAGCGACCTTGATGTCTAACACTGAGATATTCTTCAACGCATAGCCGCTAAAGATCAAGGTAAACCATCTTACATCGTGAAGCGTAAGCTTCTGAACATATCCAAGAGCTTTTGTCACTTCTGGAGTGGCTGTTAAAGTGTCTTGGTCAGGCCATTTATGAGCTGAGAGAAGATTCAAATGAAAATCTTTGAGGCAAATTGTCGAGAAATCGACTTTATTTAAGAGGTTCAAGAGGAAATGAGCTTGGGAACCTCTATTGAGAGTAATATTGAGATTTTGAAGGTCTTTTTGGTTAGATATGGCTCGAGAGAATGGAAGACTTGGGAGCTTTTCTGAGGACAAAAGTCTTTTGGGATCTTGAGGAAGTTTTCTTTGATGTTGGAGATCAAGAAAAATTGTTTGAAATTTGAAGCGAGTTGTCAAGAGGCGCCAGCTGAGGAGCTCAGAGCTGAGGTGGATCTTTGCTAAAAATGGGAGAAGCTTGAGGAGCTGAGGTTGTTGCTTAAGTTCTCCGTTTAAGGTTTTGGGATATTTTTGACGATGTTTGATGAACTTAAAAAATTGTGGAGGTTTTCATAGGGATTTTAAAGTAGGGAGGAAGGCCTCGATCCATATCTAAAGCTTTCAAGGTTTTGATTCTGCGGGTCTTGGGATCATTCAGGTGAAATTCCCATTTGAATTTCAGATGGTGGGTATATTTGTAGAGTCTCTTGTTTGAAAGAGAATTTGGCCTTTCAATGGAAATGCGATGAGGAATAGAGGGTTTACAGGGAAACTTTTGGAGCATAAGACTGGGAAATTATAATTTTGGGTTTGGCTTTTGGAATGCTTGATTAAATAGGGGGCCTTCTATGATCGGGTCTGATGAATAGTTGTTTACCAGTTTTTTGATTTGGAAAGTTAAAGATCTTGATCAGAAGTTTATTTATTGAATTTATTGTTCCTGAAATTTGTGATTAAATATATTCAAGTCAAGGTTCATCTTTGAAGCACTCCCATCAGTCTCGTTTTGCTAAAAACCTTCAGATTGTTTTTTACTCAGAGAATCACACATTGGAAAATTCTCTCTCTTTGTTAAAAGAAGAAATTCGTTTGAGAGAGGGAAAGAATGTTTTTGTAAAGAAAATTTCTCTATTTTTACATACAATAAATAAAGCTCACAATTTATTGAAGAAAAAGACTCAGCTACTCTCGAAAAAGTTCTAAACTGCTTCTTGTTTAATAGCGAGGACTGTCTCTCTCTTCTGTTTCGGTTAATAAAATCCCATTCATTTCCTTTATTATTTTGAACTTTTTCAATGTGGCTGAATTCTCCAGCAGTATTCTCGACCTCTCCAACTCACTGTCATTTTTGGTTTGCAAATTTGTCAAAGCCAGTTTTAACCCTCCCTGGACCTCAGCTTCTTTGATAAAGACTGCCAAAAAGCGTACCAAAGCTTTAAAATTGATATTTGCTGCATTGAGAGAACAGTCCAAACTCATCTCTTTTGGGATCTTTCTGATGTCACTTAAGAAAGATTCAAAATCCTTTTCACTTGAAAACCGCATCCCGTGTATTTTGACTTGTTTTAGACTCTTTATTTCATTCCAAAAATGACATAAATCTTGAGCCCAAAGAACACAATCCCCAAGAGAGACACTTTTCAAGCAAGAGAACTGATAATTTAGGCCGCTTCTTTTGGTAGGGAATGCAATTTCAGGGGCATCAATACTCAGCTCTTGAAGAGTATTTTTCGAAGATTCCAAAGCCTTCCAAAGTTCTTCAAAGTTCAAGGGCTTGACAGGAAGTTCAGGAGGCGGAGCAAAAAGCTTGTGCTTTGGAGAGCTCAAAGAATAAGAAAACTTGAAATTTTCAAGACTACTGACCTGTCGAATAATCCTGGAAGCGAAGTTCCCAGCAAGATAAGGACATCTTATGCTTGAGTCAAACTCTTCAGAGAGAGTTAAAGAGAAATCTTTAAGATGTTTCAGCTCTTTCCAGTGCTTGAAAAAGAGTGTAAACCTTTGGTTATTATCAAACTCTTTCTGAATTATTTGACGGTTCTTCTTTGTTAGCCGAGTCGTGTCCCATTTAAAATTCACAAGGAGCAGGTTAACCCTTTTGATATGGTTTGGAAGTCTGAAATACTCCAAAAACTGCTTTTCATTTCTGCTGTCATTCGCTTGGAAACTCATCTTGATCTCTTCAAGTGTCTGAATCTTTTGTAATGCCGATAACATGCTCAGATCTGTTTGATTATTTGGGCAGATTGTTATATCTAAAGCTGAGAGATTTTTCAATGCATTGCCATCGAAGATCGAGCTAAACCAAAACATATTTTGAAGTGTTAGCTTCTGAACATATTCAAGGGCTTTTTTCCCTTCTGAGCTCACCGGAAAAGGAATTTGGGTGGGCCATTTATCTGCTGTCAGGCACTTTAGATGAAAATTTCTGAGGTGAAAAGTAGAGAGACGGGCCTGACTGAAGAGATGCAAGAGAATTTGGAAGGTTTCTATGTCACCTTTGTGTAGAGTAACGTGGATGTTTTGGAGGTTTCTTGGCTTGGAAATGGCTCGAAGGAATGAATTTTTGTGTTTTTTCAAGAGTTTTTCGACATGGCGGAGTCTTTGAGAAAAGGAAGGAAATCCAAAATTTTCAAAGTTGACTGAAAGACTACGAAAATTGAAACAAGTGGTGAAGAGCCGCCAGTTGGAATTGTCATAGTTGAGGTTAATCTGTGTTAAACATGGGAGAAGTTTGAGGAGCTGAGGGCATTTGAGTTTTCCTTTTAATGTCTTGAGATACTTCTGATGAAGCTTGATGAACTTTTTCAATCTGGGGATTTTGAGAGAGTAAGAATTTCTATTCATTTCCAATGAGGTTAGAGTCTTTATCCTAGCTGCTATTTTAGAGTTGAGGTGAAGTTCTCTTGTGATTTCAAGGTTATGGATATGTTTATAATGTCTCTTGTTTGAGAGATTGGGGATGCATTTCTCGATGAGAAGGTGATGATGAACGTAAAGTTTAAAGGTAAATTGGATGTGGGAGAGAGGTACCAAGAAGGTTTCTTCTTGGGTCATCAATCAACTGGGAGAGGGAGTTTATTAGAGAGCGGGGGTTTTTATTAAAAGGATAAAATAAATCTGATGAATTATGAAGGAAAAAGTTTTTCTGAGATGTCTCAAAACTCTTAATTATGAAGGAAAAAGATGATGTATAATGGAAATTGGCATTTTTTATTACGCAGCAATCCTTTAACTTCATGATAGAATTCTTTATAGAAATAATATGCTTGACTGGGGCTTATTGAATCTTCAAAAAATTGTATTTGAAATTTTAAAGGACCAGGGAGATCCTCAAAGAGAGCCCTCGATTGTTGCAAGTCATGGCGATTTTTTACTTTCAATTTTAGCAATGGCATTTTAAACTCTCTTTGAACATCATCAGCCTCTTTGAGAAATGCTGTTAAACATTGCTTCAAAGCCTCAAATTTGATATTTGCTGGATCCAGACTGTAGCAGCCCAAGCTCCACCCTTTGGGGATATTTCTAATGCTATCCAAGAAAATTTCAAACTTCTTCTCATCGAAAAAGCTCAGCTCTTGTGTTTTTATTTGTTTGAGAGTTTTAAATCCATTCCAAAAATCGTTTAAATCCTTAGCCCAAAGGACCTTTTTCCCAAGAGAGATGCTTTCTAAACAAGGAAAATTATTATTGAGGGAGCTCATTCGAACAGGAAATACGACTTCAGGAGCATCGATAGTCAGGTTTTGAAGGATATTTCTCGAGGGTTCCAAAGCTTTCCAGAACTCTGCAAGGTCTAGTGGCTTCACAGGAAGCGCAGGAGGAGGAAGAGGCTTTCTCTTTTTCTTTTTTGGAGGAAGTATTGGACTCAAATAATGCGTATAACTGACACTTTTGAGGCTATTTATTTGTTTGATTATCCTCGAAGCGAAGTTTCCAGCAAGGCCTGGACATCTTTTGATTCTCTCGAGCTCTTCTCTCAGAGTTAAACTGAAGTTTTTCAGTTGTTTCAGCTCTTTCCAGTGATTAAAAAAGAAGGTGAATCTTTGGCCATTATCAAATTCTTCTTGAATCTGTCTGCGATTTGCCTTTGTCAGGGCGAATGTCTTCCATTCAAAATTGACAAGCGCCAAATCAACGCTCTCTATATGGTTTGGAAGCCGAAAATATTCCAAGAACTGTTCTTCATTCTCCACAGAATTCGCTTGGAAAGTCATCTTGATCTCTCTCAGGGTATCTATTTTCCTCAAGGTCGGCAACATGTCCAAAGAGACCTTACTACTCGGCCAAATGCTTATATCTAAAGCTGATAAACTTTTCAGTACATTGCCATCAAAGAGCGAAATGAACCAGATCGTATCTTGAAGCGAAAGCTTCTGAATATATCCAACTGCATTTTTCATGCCTGTGCTCACTGGAAAAGGGTCTTGGCTGAGCCATCTGCTGGTTGAAAGACACTGAAGATGGAAGTGTTTGAGGTCCAAAGAAGAGAGATCAACTTTATTCAAGAGATTTAGAATGATCTGGGTATCTTCTCTGTAGCCTCGATGGAGAGTAATGTCGAGATTTTGGATGTTTCTTTGCTTGGAGATGGCTCGAGGAAACGCTGTCGAGCATTTTCCCAAGAGCTTTTCAACAGGAAGGGGCTTCTGAGAAGATTTAGGGGTTATTTTATGATCTAGGAAGTTGATTGAAAGATGGTGAAAATTGAAGCGAGTTGTAAAGAGCCGCCAGGTAAGATCGTTATAATTGAGGTTAACTTGTTGGAGACGTGGGATCAGTCTGAGGAGTTGATGTTGTTTGAGTTCTCCATGTAATGTTTTGAGATATTTCTGGCGAGGCTTGATGAACTTGGCGATCCTGGAGATTTTGATAGGGATGTTAAAATAGTAAGGAAGATCTCTCTGCATATTCAAGGATCTCAAACTCTTTATTCGAGCTGTCTTAGGGTTCAGGTCAAGTTCTTTTGTGACTTCAAGAGTATGGATATATTTGTAGCACCTCTTGTTTAATTGGCTTGCTTTGAGGGAGATATGGCAAGGAATATAAGGCTTAGAGGTAAAGGGGACATGGAAGAGAGGTGAAGAGAAGGTTTCTTGGGCCATAGGGAAACCGAGAGTTGAGAATTATTATTTTTTTTGAAAGGAAAATTCATTAAATAAGAAGCTTTATAGAAATCTGATCAGG
>Ga0182738_1001341_pt1 | contig 31001 bp, 23 predicted proteins | sample eDN5th30CBELigMG_FD_128876 | JGI IMG/M metagenome (GOLD analysis project Ga0182738, IMG submission 128876) | Enriched Miracle-Growth compost microbial communities from Emeryville, California, USA - eDNA 5th pass 30_C BE-Lig MG (version 2)... ...
AACTCCAGAAGGCTCTCTCTAGAGCTTCAATCCAGCCAACCCAAGGCTGCAGCAGGAGATATGGAAGAAGAGGAGCCTGCTGAGGGCGAAGAAGAGGATGAAGACTATGAAGACATCGAGGAGGGGGAAGAAGGACCTGAGGACGAAGAGGAAGAAGACGAACACGAAGAGATCTCTGAAGAAGACAAGAAAGCCTTTGAGATTCTCTTCCAACAAAATTTGCAAAAAATTAAACAAAATGTCTTGAACCTCCAAGAAGTCTGGAACCATCAAATTGATTAAACGAAGAAGAATTTGATCGATTTTGATGGAAGGGAGATGGAGGCTTGCTTTCTTTCTTTTGGTGAATCGAATAGAGTTGAGTTCGATAAGGATTCTCAATGAAGTTGAGTTTTGTTGCTTGTATAAAATTTGTAAAGCAATAATCATGTCAAGAAAACGATTTGAAATGAAAGAAAAAATTTCTCCATTAGGTTTAGAATTAAACAAAACAGTTTGTGAGCTCAACATCGCAAATAGATTCTTCTTCTTTGATTGTTTTTCCTTCAATCTTTTTTTTCCAAATTGAAAATTCAAGTTTCTGCTTTTGTTTTTTTCAAATGAATCAACAGAACAACTTGTTTGAAAAGAAACAAATTCATCAAAACCTTAAATCCCCGAAAATGAGTTTTTTGCAGATCTCAGAAAAGCTATTTTTCTTCTCCGACATTTCTCACCCCGACATCAATCAACATCAAAAATCTCTTTGAAGCTTAGGATTCTTTGATCTGCCAAGCTTACAGATTCCATCTACTCATGTTCTATTTCCACTTCTAGTCTTTCTCTTTTTACTCAACTATCTCTTGAAAAATGAAAATATTTCAAGTGTCTCTCATTTAAACAGGTTTTGGTTTCAATCGCAATTTCTTGCCAAGTCAAACCTTGGTATTTACTCCATCCAGTTTGCCCCAACTCTTCTTCATTCTGCAAAGGAAGTCAATACTTCCAAATAATTTAAATTAAATTTTCATAAAGAAACTAGAATTTCATCAAACTAATTTCCCAAATTAATTTTAGAAATCAAAAGTATTTTGAAATCAAATTTTTCGATTTACAACAATCAAGCAACACTCTGATAAAAAATTTAATTGCTTTGTCTCTGCACATTTTTGGTTTGGTTAATCTTCCATCACTAGATGGCATCCTCTGCTGCAAAAGAGAAAACCGCAAAACAATCATTTTGGAAAACACCTCAAACTTTGTAGATTTCTCCAAGGTCTAATCTCAAAGTAATGAATGAGTTCAACCAATTCATTGAATTAGGCATGAGAATTCATTTTTTATTCACATTTTAAAAACAGTGGGAAAAAAGAAGAAAAATTCCAGCCTTTTATTTTTGAACCTCCATTCATGAGAAACAACTTTGACTTCAAAAGCTTTGAAAGATTGGAGTATTTTCAGATTTTTGATTGAAACAGAGAACTTAATTTTTGCATGCCTGACCATGAAGTCGATGAATTTCTCGAGGGAAAAGAGCTCAGGATCAAGTCAGAACTTTGAAAACATTTTTTTCATTTGAACTCAATATTCCCCATTCAAAAGAATAAAAAGAAACAATATGAACAAAGAAACACTCAAAGAAATCCTTTTCAAAACTTTCGATCTTCATTCTTTAAATCAAAATCCAAAAGACTGAAAGGATTGTGAATTCTACAAAATTGATTTGATTTGAATTCTTTACAAATTATCAAGGAAAACAACACCAATTTTCCTCTGGAATCGAAAAAATAGCTTTTATTCCATTTTTTCCCCCTCCTGTTTGACTGTATTGGTAAATAATTTTATTTTGCATGGATTCCACCTCTCACGATTCAGATTCAAGCTCTGAGTTTTTTTCTGTAAGAGGTAAACTCCAAAAGTTAGCCATTTAGTTCAAACTCTAGTCAAAAATATCAGAAAAAACAACACAGGTGGTGGTTTCTCATGAAACGTTGATTCCTTTGAGTTTATTATTGACTTTCTCGGTATCTTTGCATCCTTGCAAAATCACGTGTTTTCTCTTTAATCTTGTTTTGCTTTCTATTTTTATTGGGAAGCGTCTTGTGACATTCAGTTTGTTTACATCGGCACATCTATACATCTACATCTTTGAAACATGTAGTTTGCTATGTTTCTCTCAAAGATTAGTTTCAAGTCAAGTATTTCCTAGACCATCATTTCGAATCAATTTACAAAACTCTCTTCTGTTTGGGAATACGCTGATTCGAGACTCATCGAACTACTCCGCATGTTTAGATTCTCTAATTTGCTTCATATAATCCACTCCAGAAAGCCATTTCAATGCCATGAAATGCTCCTGAGATGCTTTGGTAAGTATGAAGAATTTCATCTCAGCACAAGGCAAAGACTTTCAAGCCAAAAGCTTTCAGTTTGAAAGGAAAGCGCCTGATTTAAACAAACTAAAATTTGATTCGGAAAAACTAGATGCAAAATCATTTTGTAATTTTTCAACTAATTCAAAAGTTAATTCTTCCTAAATAAAAAGTTGCGAATTAATCAATCTCTTTTTCAAATTGAAATGCTTGATTTGCCTCATCTAATTCAATTTTGAGCAAAGCAAAAAAGATTTACTCTATGGAGACTAACCAAACAATTCTTTCAAGCATTTTACCTTTCAGTAATCTCTTTTGTTTTAGAGTTCAGAAAGATAATGGTTGTTTGAAAACCTTGTTGTAATTTCATCACTTTCTAATTGAATTGAATAATGTAAATATGAAAACGAAAACTCAAGAGTCTTTTTGTCTTGATTTAGAGAAAAGGTAAGAGGTTTAGGCTTGAAGCTGATAGAAAAAAAGTGGTGCAAAATTAAAAAAAATTGTTTTAAGAGTGATGAGAGTCGAAAAGTCTCATCAGAGAAGTCAGTTTCAAACTTGAACGAATCGTGTAATTTATTGAGAAACAACAACAAGCTATTGAGAAAATGATTTACAAGCAAGAAATTCTTTGGATTTGTGAGAAAATGCAATTTGAAAGGCGAATGACTTCAGCTTCAATCATCAATCCAGATTTATTAGAATCACTCATAGAGAAAGAAATGTGTTTATTTTCAAGATAAATCACAACTCATAAGTATTTTCCTTCCATTATCATGAGAGAGGTCCACCATCCTTCATCGGAGATTTACAATTTTTTTGTATTAAATTCAAATTTTGATAGAAATAGACATCGAGATAAATCCAAGAATTTAATAATTTTGAAGCTTTTTCTGAATGAGAAATATCGTGAAAATAAAATCCTAACCTCTGAATGACTTGGAGTACTGGTTTTGAAAAGATAATGGATTAAGTGGTGACAAATGAACATTTCAAAAGAGTCTTCAAACAATCCTTTGCCCTTTAAATAAAAACAGAACTGCTCTTGGGTCTTCTTTGTTAAAGTGAATTTCTCAATTAAAGTTGAAATTGGTTTTCTGCAAAAAATATCGAATTCGAATAAATCATTTAAATTGAGCTGAAATTAAAATCAAATAAATAGAGGTTTTAAATTAAAAATGAAAATTAAATAAATATTTCATGATTAATTAAATTCAAAGAAGAGAAATAATTAAAACAAATGGAATAAATAAGTAGAAAAATATTTCAGTTTCAATTTGATATTGCTATTTTTTTAATTTCGAGATAAAAGCTTATGCTTTGCATGTTTAATTTGTTTTCCACAGATCAAGAATTACTTTAGTTTTCAATGGAAAATCATTTTTGAAATTTTTGATGCGTGGAAAAGATGAATTTTTCAGAAAAAATGCCGAATGAAAATTCTCAACTCTTCTATTTTGGGATGAAGCTGATCCTTGTTAGTTGTTTTCCCTGCATTTAATTGAGATTCCTGTCAAGGAAAATTTCTTTTAAGCTCATCTCTTCCCCGAAGGAGGAGCCTTTTATTGTTGAAAAAATCATTTTAGAGGTTGACTCTTCATTAGTAACCGAAAATGAAATGAAGCACGAGAAAAGGATGGAGATTTGTTTTTCCTCATTGATATCTTGGAATTCGCATAGAGAGTCAATCAAGAATGGGAAACAAACAAAGAATGAAATTTTTTCTTTGCATATTTCTAAAAGAGTCAAAAGAATAAAAGAGATTCATCCAAAATAAATTCCTCATTTTTCTGATGGAAATTTTCAAAAGAATTAATTGATAATTTTATTTGATGATGAAATAACCGCCATCAAGAAATTATAACTGCAATAATGATGGACTGACCCACCATGGAGGGTCAATGGACTGTTTGGGGTCGATTGGCCCATCAGAGCAATTTCCTGGCTTCAAAATTTAGGAGCAATTCATCAGCCAGAAACCTTTGAATCAGCCAAATTCATTTCAAGGACTTATCTCGAAAAATAGCAAGATTGGATCCTTCAAAGACGAGTACAGTTGAACATTTTCAGAGGCTGTCCAATCCATTTCAACGTTTTGTAAAGGCTGATCTTTTTGCTTTGAGCACAAAATTCTTTGAAGAAAACCTTTGAGTTAATGCCCCTCAAATCATAAAACTGTCAGTCATTCTTTCCTCCGTTTCATGACTCTTTGGCCTCTAAGGTTTCTTCTCGAAGGATTTCTGGTCACATCACATTGAAAAGACTGAAAATTTGGTGTTCTGGAGTATGATTTTCGCAAGATAAATTCATCTTTCCATTTCAAAATATTTAATTGAAATTGGGTCTTGCTTCTTTGAAAAAAAAATTTTGACTTATCAAAGAACCGGATCTGAAGAGAGATTTTCTCGAGTTCAAAATTTTCTGTTTTGAAAACCTTTACCCTTTTGAAGTCCTCAAGAACAACGATGCTCTTGATTAATTTTTATTCCCGTCAACCTGAAGATCCAAATATTATTCTTTTGAGTTTTATAAGGCGAAAAATGGGGAAATCCGGCAATATTTCAATGTTTAGATTCTTTGGGAGAATTTTTTCTGCTTTGAAGTAAAGTGAAGGAAATAAGGGTGAGTTATAAGCGCAGAATTTGAGAATTAAGCTTATTTCTGAAGCCAAAAGCTCTGTATGAAAAATTAGCTTAAGAAAAGACTTTCTGATCTTTCAAAATTCTCCCATGAGACTGACAACGCACACTTTATCAATTTGGATCCTACTTTCCCGAGAATTCTGTCTAAGTCTGTGTCTGAAGCCAAAAATATGCAAATAGTTGGGAGATCATGGCTTTATATTTTTGTGTGTTGGGATTTATTCGAAAGATTTATCGAATTTTCTCGATTTTCTCTTCAAATTTTTTTTTGAAGCAAGGGGTTGACCCCTTTCTTTAGGCTTTCTAGATCTTCTTGAAGGCACTGATTTTTATTAGACTTGGTTAGGCAGCCTGTGAATAGGTTGGGCATGATTGGGCCAAGTTTGGCAAATTTTTACCCATCTCTACAAATACATTTCTTTCACGTTTTTTAATGGAAAAATATTTGAGATAGCTGATGGAGGATTGGATTTAGAGCGGAGCTTATTCGAGAGAAAATCGAAGAGGAACTTTGAACAAAGGAGGCTTCCAAGAAAAGAATTTGGAGCAAGCATGTTCATCATGAAGAAAATAACTGATTCATAATTTGCCAAAAAAAAATTCAGTGGGTTGTATTGGATCACAACCAGCATTGGAAGACTTTGAGTTGAAGCAATTCATCTCTCGCAATTCGCCTCCAAGATCGTTTTCTCTTTTATGAGAGTTTGAAAACAATGATTCTTTATCAATGTTTTGAATTAAGAGTTCGAGATTTGATGAAGAGGGCTTGATGCAAGGATCCCTTTCACCTTTTCTCCTGAGAGATTAAGCAAAGAGAATGTTTTTTTTGAGATCAAACTTCTCCCTGATTTCTTTTCAACCTTTGAAATGAGAAAGAATCTAAAAATGGGCCATTTAGTAGACAGAATGAAAACAAAATGATTCGCAATCAAGGGAGGCAAACCATCCCTCAGCGAGGTTTCGTCTGAAATTTCTCAGGGTTAATGTTAAATTTTAAGGAGAGATCGGTCACAAATGAGCCTAGTTTTTAAGTACCTTCCCTTTCTTCTTTCTTTATTCATTCTAACCTTCAGGAACTCTTCAAGATGTTGGTCCGGGCATGAGGTTCTCTCTTCCCGATGATTGATCCCTTTCACTTCTTCCAAAATCTTCAGGAAATCTGATTCTCATGAAATAATGCTTCAACGAACCAATTTTTCCTGATCTTCGAGACCCCGTTTGAGCTACTTTCCTTTTTTAGAATTTTGCACAGAGAGAGATCAGGTGAGAAGCCAGAGCTGTGGAGGATTTACATCCCTTTTCTTCGTTTTTTCACGTTTCATCCTGGAGAAAAACCAAAAAGGGATGCTTCTCCACAACATGCCTGTTCTGCAAATGAAATAAACAAAATAATCGGGACTGCTTGGTCAAGAAATAATCGAAACAAACGATTCCTTAAGAAAAATATTCTGATTCATTATCATCTGGAGCTCTTTTTCAATTGGATTCAAAGGAGCTCGCTACATTTATCTGAGTTCGATTTTTTTTCCATTCTGATCTCCACATTGAGAAGAAAACTCGAAAAGTTCTGTTGAAAATTTATTTCAGATGTTCGAAGAGGAGGACTAAAAATACCACTTTCTCTGTTTAATCAAACCAAATCAAATTAAATGATGTGAACAAATCTTGTTTCTCCAATAATCAGCGAACTAAGAGTTTCGAGGGGCATTCCATATCTCGAGCTGAGAAAGTGCTTGATGGTGGAATAATCCGCCATCAATACAGCTCGATTTCTCTTGGCTTTTTTTGTGCACTTTTATCAGTTCATTCTCAAAACAAATTCACCAGCCAAAAGGTCTCATGTTCTTCTTCATTTCTCAAAATTGTCTGAGATTTTCTGCAGAAGGCAAGATTTGCGATTTAAATGATTCCCATAATTGCTTCTTTATGAAAGATCAAGTGAACAACAGCTGTTTTCCAACTCGATGGATCATGAAATGGTTCGTTGCAGACTGGAAGATCGTTTTCAAGAAATCAATATTGTATACCCTTCTTGATTTTTAATTTTGAGAAAACCAGGGAAAGGCCTTGAGGAATGCTGAAAAGAGACCAAACGTCTTGAAAAAAGGCAGGATTTTTAAATACGGTTTATCAGCTTACTCGGCTTCTGCCTTTCCTCACTTACTCCTTTGGGTTTGAGGGGTAAATAAGTGGCTTTTTCAAAGCTCGGTCAGTCTTTTCTGTTTCACAGAGAGAATAAAACGGGACACTGCAAAGAGAAAAAGAACTTAACCTCCTATTTTTCTTAAATATTAAATGTCTTTCTTCTGATGAATCCTTCAGAGGAGTTCAGTCGTTTTGAACGTTTTATGAACAACGAATTAGTTGAGAAAGTGAATGGATGAAGAGAAAGTCAAGTCAGTCAATTTTGGTTAAGGGTCGAACAAGGAAGAAAAATTCTGATTTCCTTCTCCGAATATCACACCCATTGAAGGCTCGGAGAGTCAATGATCCTTTGACACTTTCTGATACCAAAAATTCGTTTAATACCTTAAACTTCGTTTTTTGAAAGATAATATAATGCAAGAAGAAGAAGAAAAGAAATAAAGTCATTGGACTCAAGATCGTTGAGAAGAATGAACTGTCAAGATTTGCTTTATGACGAAGAGTTTAACATGTCGTTTGTTTTGATTTCTTTAGGCTGTGTGAATGATACGATCGAATGGGCAATTCTTTATTATAAATTGCACAGAAACTTTGCAACTTTTAAGGTTTAAATGTGATTTTTATTCTCATTGAAAAACACTGTCATACAACCAACACAAGGAATGACTCCTTCGAACCCTGCTTTCTTGAAACGTACATAGAGACGAAGTTTTGTGAAGCTGGGAAAAATGTCGTTAAACGCATTTCAAACTCATTCAAGAAAGCCAGGATTCAATCTTGTTTCATTCCAGAAAGAATATCTCTTAAATTTTTATGCTCTCCTTTTGAAACTTTCTTTTTGAAAATTTCAGTTTCTCTTTCGATTTTGGACTATTTCTCAAACGGTGTGTCTCAAAGTCACCCTAATTGTCAAAACAAAACAGCCGGCTCCAAGAGCTTTTGTGGCCAGAATTCAATGACAAAAATTCAAGAAATAATCTGGTGCTTATTTTGGAATGAGGAAGAATCAACTTTGAATAAATTAATAGCAAAGAAAAAATTTATGCATTAAATTTCACTGTTATCTTTAATTTTATGAAAAAAATTTTATTATCTGTCCTTGCTTAATTTGGTTTTATTTATTCTATTAATTCATTCTTATTTTGTTTTCGTTTTATTTTAAATTTAAATTTTGAATATTTCTCTAATTAATTTAGTTTATTTAATTGTTTTTTATTTGAATTTAATTTATTTTAACCTTAGATTTCTCACATTTATTTTTGAAAGACATGGACATTTTATCATCAATCAGTTAATTTAAATAATTTGAAAATTTTTCAAATGATTCTTTTGAAATTGAAATAAATAAATCAATTTTCCTCTTTGTTTAATAATTTTGAAAATTTAATACCCAAGACACCAGCTACTCCAATTTTTTCATGGCAGAAATGCCGAAAACAAAAAAAAAATAATCAAAAATTATCAACGACCATCAATTTACTTATGCAAGTTTTGAAATCTTGATTTGAATGCATCTTTGAAATCAATTGCTCTCCATCAACATGTTGAGAATTCGACTTGGGAGTTTGGTTCCCATCGGTCTTGTTTGATTCTCAATTTTTTTTATTATCAAAGAAATTAATATGGGTTAAAATTATTAACTTAATTTTGAATTTTGAAAGATTCCAAGATCAACAAAAAATTGACTTTCTTTATTTATTATCATCGTCTTCAATATATTTGAAGCGATGAAAATAGACTCAGGATCCATAAAAATCGAGTAACAGGCAGAAAGGGAGTTTTCAGTAGATTATTTAAATTCGATCGATCCAACCCTGGAATTCAATCAAAAGTCCTTCTTCATAGAAGGTGAAACTGCTGAAAGATCAAGGCTATTTTCATTCACTCAACTCTTTTTGAAGGAAAACGAGTTTCGTTCGCTTGGCGACAAAAATAGTGTCACCTTGCTGATCATTTAAAGCCGAAGGAAACCAAAGATATTGAAATATTGATATTTTGGTACCCAAATGAATATTTTCTCGAGTTGATGGCCCAAGAAAAGTCAATAAATTAATTTCGCTGGTTTAAATTTCCATTTTATTTCCCAAATGAAACATTTTGAAAAGGGTTTGTCGATTGTGAAATACAAATCAAATAATTATTGAGAAATGTTTTACTTTTCACAATCAATCAGGGATCAAGTCAGATCTGAATTTTACTTTTTGTTCTGGATAGTACTGAAATAGCTAAAGATTGAATATAGTCAAATGGGGGAAAGTGTTTTGAAAGAAATATGCATTAAACGGTAACAAAGATGAGCTCAGTAATTTGTTTTGAAGCGGTTTCTGCTCAAGACAATTTTTTTTTTTTGTTCCTTGACTTTTTTCTTCAACGAAAATCCATTCTTTTTTTAATTGGGCTGGAACGAGCAAATAAAATTTTTTGATTAAAATTCTCAGTTTTTTCCCTTTTCATTCGGAATCAGTATTTATTCAAGGATTTGAAAAGGCTTTGCTCCCAAATGGTCTTTTACAGTGTTTTCATCCTTTTCGAAGAATTCTACGATGAATGAAAGAGCCAGTTAAATGTCTCAAAACATCTTCTGAATACTGAGATTTTCCCCTCATGAACCTCAAATTCTCCACAGTTGGTTTTCAAGCAAGAAAAGACGCTCTTTTTTCGCAGAAATGAAACACGCAAGACTTTTAATCTTGATTTTCTGAGAGGCTTTCTTTGATTATTCATTCAAAGCCTTGTGAGGATTTGATTTTGGGAATAATCGTTGAGAAAAAGCGAGGATGTGATTATTTTTGAAACCGATATCAATTGTTTTCTCCCGCCCATTCATATGACTCTTTCTGAAATCCTGCAAGCACCAAAAATTTCAAAAAAAACCATCTATCGAAAACTAAATCTTCTGAAATTTAACCGCTATTGCCTTATGCTTCTGAATTTAGAATTCTATCTCTATCTCAATCGACAGACTATTCTTGTTATGAAAATATCTCTTTTAGAAATGTTGATAAGAGGATTGAAAATTAGTCAAGAAATGCAATAATTATGTATCCTTTGTTTGGCTCGCTCCGAATTCAACCCAATTGAACTTTTCTCCATTTAGTCAGAGCAAGAGATCCTATCTGAACTGCCAATTTTCCTAGATATTCGTTTTCCATGATTTCGAATCCAGAGTAATTAAAAAGTGAGACCATCCGAATGGAAAGAGATTTGAACAACTCCTCTTCAAAACTTTCAAGAGCAATTCTTTCGAATACAATCTTTCAAAAGCCAAAGATTTGGAGGATCTAATTTGACAAAAATTTATTTGCGTCGTTGTTGTATTCTTGGAAAAAAAATCTAGATTCTTCACAAATTCTCATTCAAGAGGAATGAAAGAAAAAGTAATTGAATTTTGTTCATCAGCGAAATAACTTTCCTTCTATTTGAATTTGCTTCGTGTGATCCACTCCAGAAACCCATTTCAGTACTATGAAATGCTCTGGAGACACTCTGCCAACTACAAGGAATCTCATCTGATCCCAAGGATCGGACTTTCAAGTCAAAAGCTTTCAGTTCGAAAGGAAAGTATCAGATTTCAACAAACTAAAATTCGATTCGGAAAAACTAGAAGCAAATGAATTTGCAATTTTTTCAACTAATTCACAAATTCACTCCTGCCAAATGAAAAGTCTGAATTTAATTTATTTCTTTTTACAAATTCAAATCACAGAGCAAGTCTTTACTTTGAAAAGTCTCAGCAAACAAATTTTATTTATTATGAAACTCTTAGGATAAGTGATTTCTTTTGAGAGATGGGTAAGTGGATGGTTGTTCTAGTTCTCAAACCTCTAGATTGGTTTCCAACTTGTCCTTTTTTGCGAATCGTGTGCTTTCTATCAAAGGAATTAAGATCTTCGTATTTGTGAATGAGAAATCTGATTGGAAAAATCTGGTTTCATTTCAAAATACAGAAGTTGAAGAATTCTGCCTGCTAAACTTTTTCATCCGATCAGCGTCATCGAATTCCAAGCAATTTTAATTCATGAATTGTCTGCTCGAATTTGAGCTCAAAATAGAATAATTGAGATTTTCGAAAAATGTTCACTCCGACGACAATTTCAGAAAGTAAAAAACTCTCAGTGAGAACCACAAGTTAACTTGGTGTTTAAATTTTTGGAGATTTGTATGAAAATTAGATTGTTTGAGAGAAAAGTGAAACCTTGATGCTGATTGAGTTCATTGGAAATTTTTTATGCCACTTTCACTACCTTTGATGACATTCATGGAAACAAAGATTCAGAAGAAACCCAATTTGAGTCAAAATATTGACATTTTTTCTGATTCGTCTAAAAAAGGGCAGACTCAAATTCCCATTCAATCCGTCTAAGCGTAGGAAAAACAATGGAATTTGGCAAAAGATATAGATAGCAAAGCGTTTTGAATCCTTTTTAAAGAAGAATTTTTTTGAACTTCAAGGTTTCTCTTTGCAAAAAAAAGATTCAGCGGATTGATTCGAACCACGTTTTCGACAAATCTCAAAAAGTCAGAACATTCCTCAGTAGAATTGTCTCCTCCTTGTTTATCAATCCTGAACCGATCTTATCCATTGATCGGCCACAATTCTCTCAATTCCAATCTTCGAGAAGATATACACAAAGAAATTTTCTTGAAAATTTACTCATATTTTCCGAATGCCAAATCAGAGCAATATTCGGAAGGAAATTTCTTCCCGCTTGAAATATCGAAAATGAGGCTTTTTCATCTTTTGCCCAGAGAAGATTCATAACAAGCTTGTTTTTGAACTTATCAAAATGAAATTAATTAGTTTGGCAGAAAAAGAGATGAAGTTTATGAAATAGATTTTTATTTAAAAGGAAAAATTGATTTCGTGCAATGGAGAAGGTGTGAGGATTGTATGATTGAAACTCTTTGGCTGAATGAATCCTCAGACAAATTTAGAGAAAGTTTAACAAAAATCTCGATCTTTTGTGAACATTTTCTCTTGGAAACGATTTTCAAAATACATTTTCTTCCTTTTGAGATTTTAGAAAAGAATTCACACAGAAAGATTATTGAAACCATTTGATTGTTTAGGTTCACTCAAGCAAAATTGAAGAAGAAATGAAGTTAAAATTTCTTCTCATGCCCATAAATTGCTTGAATCTCCTCAAGATTGAAAATAATGTTTTGAAATGAGTTAACAGTGGGAATAGGTCACAATGGAAGGACAGATCTTTTGTTCTTTCACCAGGCTGTCAATTCCCCTTTTTTGATAACTTGTGCCTGCAATATATACTCTTCTCAACAACTTCGAGAAAGTCCTATTTGGTGAATGCAAAACTATCGAGAAAAATCAGTTTCAACTTGGATGAAAAGTGATTTCAGATCGATCTTAAGTTAAGAACATTTTGTGGATTCATTGTCAGAATTAAGCCCATTAGGTTCGATTTGAAGAGAAAAGAGAGAGGAAATATGAAAAAGCGGAGTATTTGCGAGCAAATTTCTGTCTTATCAGATAATCTTTCAGCGAAAATCTAAAAATTGAGAACTCTAATTAATGTTTGGAATCTATGAATTGAGAAGAAGAGAATTTCAAAAGGGATTGAGAGTTTTCATTTTTGAATTGAGGTTATTCCTTTGAAGAATTAGAGTGAATGCTCCAATTTCCTTGAAAACATAAGCTGAGGGCTCTTAGTTCATATGAAACAGAAGATCATTAAATAAAAATGTTTCTTATTCTTCATTAACGAAATAAAAAAATTCACTGGACATATATTGTGGCACTCTCCCAGGATTTGAAAATCTTGATTGACATTGGATCAAATATGGGTCCGTTTTTTCATGATATTTGCCCTTAATTTATCTATGAGAATCGCAATCCAGTCTAAATTCTTATTCATCTTTCAAAAATAACTCAAAAGAACCTCACGAGTTTATTCATTCTTCATATTTTTGTCCGACTTGAAAAATTTTCTTTTCCAAACTCAAAAGAAAAAAGAGTGGTAATGGAAGCAGCGGAGGGAGATAGATTGGAAAAATCGGCTGAAATCAGTATTTCCAAAAAGAAATTGCCTCATTTTCAGAAATTTTTTATTTGTGAGATTGAAATGAAAAATTCCACATCAACAAAACCACTTTTTTTTCGATTTCCAACAATTCTCCAAATTCTTTTAGTTTTTGTCGCTTCACTCAAAAAGCCTCCTCAAACTTTGCAAGAAATTGTTTTTTTATTAATTTGAGAACAAATTATTTTTGCGAAAAAAAAACAATTGCATCTTTTCAAAATAAAGATTTATTTCAATAATCATAATGAATATTTCACCAAATTCTATTGAAAAAGAGCACAAACATCAAGGAAACCAATGGACATGCTCACAAGGATAAAATTATAATTTTGAAAAAGGAATCAATTACTAGCTGTTACTTGAGTGCTTTGTAGTATCCGAAACCAAAATTAACTAGAAATTAGTTTGAATAAAGTATCCAATACTTTAATTTAGAAATAGGATATGATGACTTGCCCTTAGTTTCGGGTACTTTAAATTCAAAAGTAATGGTCGGGATCTGCAAGTATTCACCTCTATTTTGGAAATGGTCATTTTGCAAAAAAGAAAGAGCAGCCAATGAAGAAGAACAATATGGCTGATTTGAAACAATAGCTCCTTCAATAAAACATTCTCCGTTCAAAAATCATTAATTTGACAATTTTAAATAAATTTTAGTTGAACTAAATTAAGTAAGTAAAAGTATCATTAAACTATCTCATTCTGTATGTCAAACTAAGCTTCACTCATGATGACTAAAGCTTGGAAAAATTGAAAAAAATGGTTTTTTTTGGTTCGTTTTTGCTTAAAGAAAGTCGCAAAAAGCTCTTGAAATGACATCAAGGATATTTGAGCCAAACTCAATTTTTTCCCCAAGATTTTTTGTCTATGAGTTTTTTTTTTGCTTCTTTTTCTTTTCAGACGATGATGATGGATGTTTCTGCAAGGGTGGATTCGACCAAATCCAATTGGGTTGAGAAGCTAGATTGTGATTTCGAGAAAAATAGATTTCACAGATAAAAAGGTTTTGAGAATTTCTTATCATCAGTGAAGAAGAAGGTCAAAAGAATTTCTTGGGAAACAAAAGATGAGCAGAATATTTCTTTCTCATTGTGTCTGTTTTCTTTTGAGATATTGCATTTCTCCTGTGAAAATTTTTTCCCATTCCCAGGTTATTTTCAAATTTATCTTATTTCTTGGCATTTTTTGTACAAGTCTCCTTTTCCGACAACTATTCCGATCAATTCAGACTGGAGATTGATGAAAGTTCCATATACTTTTTTTTTGGATTGATTTGACCAAAAAGTTTTTCCTGAAAATTGATTGAAATTTAGGAAAACATCTATGACTAGCTTTGAGGATCAAATTTCGAATAGATCTCCTTTCATTTTTTTTTCTATTGAATTAACTTTGAGGAATCGTTTTCAAAAATTCAGAAAAGAAGTTCATCAATGAAACTCCGCAGCTTGTCCACATCGATTTGAGAGATGATTGAAAATTTCTCCTCAGATCAATAATCTGGGTTTGAGGTTGAACAGGAGAGATTGGGCAACTCGTCATATTCAGGTTGTGGAATTGAATTATTTTTCTCTCTGAATTCTCGAAGGTTTGTTCAGTTTTTCATCTCTGCAAAATCTTTTAGCGACAAGATCAAGGACTTGATTGGGTTCATTTCGGAAGTGAAAACATTCTGTTGAACAAAACTTGAAAATTAGAATTTTTTATTTTCAACGCATGAAAAAAAAGGATCTCGTTCTCTTCTTCTCTTTCCAATAAAATTCAACACTTCTTAAAACTTCTTTTCTTTGAGCTTGAACTAACCTTTCGGATTTCAGGTTAGTATTCTCTATGTTGACAAAGAGAACAAAAGAGATTGTTTCCTTAGATTTAAAAATTACAAACAATCAACCGGCTAAATCCTTGAGGAATTTCATTCTTTTCAATCAGTGAATATTTTCCTTCATTGCAGGACAGAAAGATTTGTCCGTTCGAAAAGTTTTGAAAGTCAATTAATTCATCACGTTTACCATGGTTTTTAGAGATATCTTTTCTCTTGTCCTGTTGCTTTCCAACCATGAGAGCTTTCAGTTTTTGCTGTTGGGATAAAATCATTCCTTTCTGAAGATTCGAACATAAATTCAAAGAGGAAAAATATTTTTGAGGGAGGAAATTTGGGCATGACCAGTGTTTTTCCTAAGAATTTCAAAAATTCTGACTTTGGTGGATGAATTTTCTTGAGGAACTGACACCAACAATAGGAAAACAATTTGAGAAAAGTTTTTCAATATTCTTGTGTTGCGGAATTGAATCTCTGTTTGACATGATTAAAACATAAATTTTTTTAGTCTAGAAGAATAATGCCATAAGTTTATTCAAGGTTCAGCAATATATAAATAGAAACATCTCATTCTTCCTGAAAAGTCGCGGCTGGGCTTCAATCTAAAAAAATTTCTTTCTCAAGACCTAACTTCCGCAAGGCTTTTTCTAGCCTTTAATAATCACATTGATGACTTGAGTCAAGACATCATAAGATAATACTGTACTGAGACTATTTCGTCCATCATTTTGAATGTGATTGAAAGCAGAAACTCTCGCTGATCATTAGTTTCTGGCGAATGGTTTCAACAGAAGAATTTTTTTTGCTGGATTTTTTGAAGAGATTTCATTTCCAAAATCAGAGAAAAGAGAAAAAGAAAATTTTTTTCATTGTGTTTGGAGAAAAATCGACAAAGTCAGGAGCTGTCATTCCTTAGGAAAAGTATTGGGAATTACATCTCAATCCCGGCCAACATCATAAATATTTCAGATTCAAAAGACACAAAAGGTTGAGCTGGACTCTGATATTGCAAATTGAATCATTATTCATCTCTTTTATTTTCACTTTCAAGCAAAGGATCTTTCTCTTGCTTCATCGTTTTCTCAGTCCTTTTTGAATTGACTTGTCAAGATTTTCAGTCACAAAACTTATTTTGATTTGGGATGTAAAGTCCTCTTCAGGGTTTCAGACAGGTTCGGGTTTTTTTTTGGCTTTTTGGCCTCCTCATAATCCCAAAAAAAAGCCAAAGAAAGAAAGCTTGAAAAAGAAGCCTGAATTTTTTTTATGTTTGAGAAACTTTTCTCTGAATAGAATGCAGTTGCATATATCGCAGACCTCAATGAAAAGGAGAGTATAAAAGTATCTATATTTTTTCTTATTTGATTCAAGTTTCAATAAAATAGTTCCTTTAGGCGTACAAAAACGACGAATACATTTTTTCTAAGTTTATAATTTTGACAAAACAAGAACATAGTTGCGTTTCAGGCGTAGAAAGAGAGTTTTCCCTTACTTCTATGAAAGTATTTTTTATAAGGGGCAAGTCCTGGGGTAAAAAAGAGGCCATTTTGGCTTGTGGGTTTTTCAGAAAAAAAGCCAATCCGTCCAGGAACAAGCGTTTGGCCGAAAATACTCAGAGTGTCTGAAACCTTGGTCCTCTTTCTCATATTGAGAACCGGTTCTTGAGAGGGATTTTGTGAGCGGGAGAAGAGATCAACAATCGGATTTTCTTCTCTGAAAGTGAAGAGCTGAAAAGCTTTTTTTGACTTGCTAAGAAACAATCATTTGAGAAGAAAATTTGTCATCCCTTCGTGTGTTTGTTCTTTCAAATCTTCAACGATTGAAATTTTTAAAAGAAGCATGAAAAGAGAGGCCTTTCAAAGCTCCCGTCCTTTTCTTTTGAAGTTCTTGAAAAAAACAATTTTGAAAATTTTTGGATCAAGCATTTTGAATTGACGTTAAACCATTTGATTCTTCAAAAACGATCCTATTTTTCATCCTTCAAGGATAAAAAAAACGAGTTCTATTTTGAACGCCATAAGAGCTTGATGAGAGTCCTGTGGACTCGAATTCTCTGAAAGAATTGATGAAATCTGTGAATCCTGAAAGAGAATTAAATTTTTATTCAAAAGCTTCCCAATTTCTTCCCTTCAGGTTCAATTCCAAATCAACCTTTGAGTGGATCTGTCGAAGGAACTTTGCTCAAGAGACAGTCAAATGAATGGGTGTTTGAGTCCATCAAAATTCATTCTGAAAGGTTTTTACAAACAAGCACTTTTTCGAGTTTTTTGGGACAGACAGATTTTTATAGTACCCGCACATTCAAATCATTTTCTTTTTGATCCTCTGCTTTGAATTAAAACAAACTCTCTATGCTTGCTATTTTCAATTTCCTCTTTGAGTGGAGAATCTTGTACTCCTCAAGACCAGAAATGATTTTGAAAAGAACTATTCTTTCTTTGGAGCAAATCCCAAGAAGAGAAAGAATCAATTTTCAATCAAAGACTAAAAGGTTCGCCGTTTTCATTGATTGCAGAATCAAAATTTTTTAAAAAGAATTTCCTCTCAAGTTCAACTTCTTTAACGGAAATCATGTTGTTCGACACTTTGACTTCAAACTTTTCTCTTTGAGAAAATCAATCTGAGAGTCCTTGCTGGTGAACCATATTGTTTCGAAAATCTAACCGTTATTTTTGAAATCAAACAAATTAAATTTGGACTTTTCAAGATTCTTGAAACGAGGGAAGGATCCTGGAGAAACAAGAAAAAGATCATTAATTGTATCAATCAACTTCATCTTTTGTTCAGAAAGCAAAAGATATCTCTCAATGTTCCCTGATTTGACTCATTATTTTTCCTTGAAATATGTTATTTCGAGGATCCTGGATACTTGAATTTCTTTACGATATTGAAAGATCATGAGAGAAAACACTCAACCTGCTTTGAACTACAATTTTCAAGCTTTTGTTTGAAGCCTCAGTCTGCTTCTAAGTTTTCAAGATAAAAGTTCAGTTGATTGATTCGACTGATGAAATTTCATCTTTCAAGACGAGGACTTGATTTCATCAGGTGATTTAGTTTTTTTCACGGCCATTTGGATGAGCAATTCTGTGCTTCAATTTTTTTTATTAGTCAAAACCGTGAGATTCTCTATAAATTTAGATGGGGCGGGTTTTTCTAAAATCTGATATTCAGGGCTTCTGAAAGTCAGCACTTTTTTGGCGGGTACGGACGGGTATTTTTCAGTCTCTAACTGCCTACAACCATTTCAAAAATTCTTAGCCGTTGACTTGTTAACAAAATTTTCCTTATCCCTCTTTTTTTTGTGTGGTTCATTTGGAAAAATGGTTGATTATGACCCATTCTCTCAAGACAGTTGAACAAAAGAAAAATTCTCTTCAGAAATTTTTTTGATTTCCAGTAAAGTAGTTCAGTGTATTTTTCATGCATGGAATCAACAAATAAATGAATAGATTTCAATAGGTTCAACCTATAAAATTTTTTTCCTGGCGCATATTTCTTCGGCCTTTACCTGCTTGGACAGGTCTCTTGCCCGTTTTTTTGACGGGTAAAAATTTTGCCCTCCCCGCTTTGACCTCATCTTTGTCTGCCTTTGGCAGGCAAAATGGACTTTAAGGAGCACTGGTGAATCACTAAGATTCCCCCTGGATAACCTTGAAAAATAAATTTCATCACAAAATTGAGGCAAAATAGAATTTGCTCTTTGAAAACAAATGACAATCTTTTCGATATATGGAGTCCGAAACTGGATTGGATCTTTCGCCTTAAAAACCTGATCATTGATCAAAGTTGGAAATTTTGTCAAAAACCCCTTTCTTGAAGATCCTGGTTTCTCAAATCAAGAAGATGCTCAAAGCAAAAAAAGTACATGATAACTTCAATTTTCTTGAAAAGCTTCGAAATTTCAACAAGGCACAACTCTGATCGAAAGAAATGGTTTGCGCAAGTTCGCAAGTTTTCAGAAACCCATTTTCTGCGTTTTTTTGTTATTGTTGAAGAAACTCAAGGTTTTTTCATCTCAATCTTGAATCTTTGGAATAAACCAAAAGCAATTTTATTTTATTTGATTTTAAAGAACTTCTCAAACCACCTTCATTTTTTTTCTTAAAGTCGTTCTTCTTTGCTTTAATAAGAGATCCTCGATGATCCAAAAAGCTGCTCTTTTGAATGGAAAAAAAATGCAGGAAAAGTAACAGGTGTAAAAATTAACAAATTTTCAAGTTGAAGGGGGAGTATTCCCTAAAATAGCAGCAGGTCGGAGAAAAATCTCCCCATCTTCAATTTGAAAAGCTCTTCTTTAAAAAATGTACTAAGGTGATAGATTGAAGGTATTCCTTTTGGTTCAAAAGGAATACCTTCAATCAATCTATTATCTCAATACATTATTAATTCAAAGGAGCCACTTTCATTTTCTTCTTCATCGAGAGTCAATTTTATTTTTAATTTTGTTTGGAAAGATCTGTTTGAGAAACACGATGTTTAAAAAACTTAATTTCTGAGACCCTTCAATGGTTAGCCAGACATTGAAGCCTACTTCGGACTATTTTTTAAAAAGAGGGCTTTGGATTGAACCAAAACGAAAATTTGAAGTTTGAAAGTTAAATTAATTAAAGACAATAGCAATGTTTATCAAAAATATAATCCAAAAATTTTCGCTTGCACAAAGCCGAAATTCTGCACACAAAAAGGTCTTTCGAAATCCGAAGAAGCAAGGTAAATGAAGCTTTGGGTAACACTCTGGGTTATATTTGGAGGTTAATAATTGAAAATTATGGAGATTTTTAGATTGATTTTATTTCACATCTTGAAAAATTCTTGGTCTTGCTTGGCTCAAAAAACTAAATCAAAAGAAAAAAAAATAGATGAAAGAAATGAGTAAAAAACTTGAGTTTTTAAATAAATTCACATAAAGTTTGGAAATTAAAAATAAATTAAAAACAAAATTATTTCAGAAACAAAAAAATAATTAATTAATGAATAATCTTCTAATTAATTTGCCGACCCCCCAAAAAATAATCCAAATCTATCATTTTTTCATTTTTATTTTATTTTGAGAAATAAAAAAATGCATCAATTTTCACATCATAAGTCCAAATTGATTTATTTGAAACAACATTTTTTTGTTCTGAATAAAGTTTCTCAAGTATTGTTTGTCTCCTTGGTTCTCTGCAAAGCCACAATTGCCTATCTTGCTTATTTGTCATGAGAAATATATGCAATAAAAAAAAATTGTTTGATTCTCCTTATGAAAAAAACTCTACTTCTTCAAGTTTCTTGCCGTTTTATTTTTTTTCAGAAAAAAATTCAAACTTTGTCATGATGGACATTGAAAAACGCCTTGGACGAAACCTTTTGATGCAGCTGAGAAATATTTTTGCTGGAAAAAATTCGATCAATCTTTTTCTTTTTTTCTGAGAAAAATCCTTCAGGCTGGTGAAACAAAACTATGAGAATCTGTCGAATTTATTGAAGACAGACTCTAAGAGTTTTGGAATCAAACCTCAAGCAAACAGAAAACCTTCTTGTCCCTTTCAATATTTTTTATGAGATGAGAAGCTGAACTTCCAATCTTTGGGGAGACTTCCAGAAAATAAATTGCGAAAATGCTGATTTCAAACAAAAGAAAAAAATTGTAATTTTCTCTTATTCAAGGTGTCATCAGAGTTGAATAAAGAGACAAAAAAGCAGAGAAGTGAAACACTTGGGTCAATCTCAGGGCTGGGAAAATTAGAATTTACTTTTTGAGCAGTCTCAAAAATCCTTGAATTCGAGTCAAATTTTGCGTAAAGTTCGAAACTTTGGAAGGATTGACCGAAAGATTTTCTGCATTTAGATCGGAACAACATTTTCAGAAGGCTCTGTTTAAATCAAACAAGAAGCTGAGTTTTTTTATTCTGAGAGTCTGTTCACTTCGAATCAAAAATTATATTTTCTCAATGAGAAATATCATTGAAATTTGGTCAAAGTTGTTTTGTCACGAAGTTAGAATTGTTTGAAAAGAAAGTTGTCTGTGCTGCTGTAAATTTGTGTAATTCTTCTGAACTGAACAAAAATCTTGCCCGTTTTTGGTTCGACTTCACTAACTTTTTGTTCAGCAATAAGAATTTATTGATTGTCCGTAGTAAAATTTTATCAAAGCATTCTTCTAGAAAGAATGATGAAGTTTTTCTTTTTTCTTTGCGTAAAAATGGTATTTTTGTGATTTAAATCAAAGTTTTTCTTCTGATTTTTCAAAATCAATTAATTACTCAAAGATTTTTACTTTTTGTTTAAAATTGATCCAAACTCCTTCAAAACGAATTTTAGTAAAAATTTCATCAAGAAGACGAGTTTTCTGGACAAAATTTTGGTTTTCTCATCCCAAATATCATCATCAATTTTGTTCAAAATTCGAGTGAATTCAATTGCTTTGATTTGAAAATTCAAACAAGAAACTTGAATGAAACGAGCTCAATGATGATTTTTTCTGCTTCAATCAATTTACTTTGAAAATTTGCGAGACAACTTTCGAAAGTGATTCACTCAGCAAACTAATAATCAGCTCTCGATTATTAAACTTTCTCCAATTTACTCCGTAAACAATTTACATATCTGGCTCTTCTCTACTGAGAAAGAAAAATATTTTTACAAATTATTCGAAAATCCAAGCGTTCGTTTTTGAAACAAAAAGGAGATAGATGCTCAAAAATGATAATTGTTTCAATTTTTTTTTTGAAGCTTGACTCGAAGAAAATGTTTTGAGATTAGACCACCCATGAATCCTTTTCTAGCATTTTTCGCAAAGCTTCAATTCATGAAAGCAGCATTTGAAAGGCCATCACCAAAAAGGGCTCTTTTCTGCCCGGCCGGATGGTCAAAAAAACCATAACCATCTCCAAACTTCTCACCGGCCTCCAAAAATATTTTGAGGGCACTTTTTTTTCACCCTGCAGTTTTTGTTCAGAAAAAAAAAATTCAGGCTTTCATGTGAATCGAACAAAGGAAAATTTTCCAGCAGAAATCAATTTCAACCAAGAAAAAAAAATGAAAAGGAAATTTTCAACGAATAGATTTTTTTAGAAAGATTTTTCTTCCAAATTTTTTTACCACAGAGGCGGTGAGACGGTTTTCCTCGTTTTCTTTGTTTTGCCTTTTTAACAAGTCTGGTTCAAAGAAAGAATTTGTTCCTTTTCTGATAATTGAAAAGAGCATTTTTGAGAGATGCATTCATTGATTTAAAATAATGAATAAAGCTCGATTTCTGATTCTCTTGAAAATGATCATAAAATTCTCAAAGAGTTATTGCCATTCTTGAACTCTTTGTAACAAGTTTACAAATGAAGTATTTTCAAGATCCCTAGATTTCGAAGAACTTTTTACTTTGATATAATTCCAAGGCCTGTATTTACTTTTTGAGCAGAAAGAGATATTTTGAAAAAACTATGGAAAAACTATTTCTGATCCCAAAATCAAGCTAAAGGTGCTCTACTCTGTTGCTTTTCGGAATCTCTTTCTTTGAAAAATAGAAACAGACACTTTTGGAAAAAAAATACTCAATGTTGTAAAACAGAATTGTTTTTTTCTTTGAGAGAGATATTTCTTTAAACTTTCAAACAGTTTTGTTTGAATTTGGTTTGAATACAAAATTCTATCAGTGCAACAGTCATTTACGAACGATTGGGATTTTGTCAAATTAGTCAACTTCAGATAAATCAACATTCTCTCAATTTGAGCCTTGAAAGTGCATAATTTGTTTCTTTGAAAAATGTATTTATTTGGCTTAAAAGAAGAGGGAAGGGCGAGCTCATCATAGAAGAATAGCAGAAGCTCAAACTTCTTCTCAAGGAATAGATAGGGATTGAGCTTTTAAAAAATTCAGGATCTTGAATCAGATTTTGAAAATCAGAAAAATAAAAAATCATTAAATTCTGAGCTTTAATAATAATACAATTTCAAAATGATCGCTTATCAAATTGTGTCTTATGGTTATTTTTTATGGTGTAACCTCCAACGAATATACTGATATTGAGATATTGAGAAACCTTTCAAAACAACTTCTAAATGATGCCGAAAGGCTTGAATTGGGTAAAACAAATTTTTGATAAATTTTCAATAAAACCCCTTTGTTCTCATTGAGAATTTCTAAAATAATTATCAAAATAATAAATAATTGCAAATTAACAAATGGGTAACGAAATAATACTTCCAACATCAATACTTGAGAATATTTAATTAATTAAAGGTGTTTGAAATAAAGAATTTCAAATTATAAAAATGAAATTAATTTAGAATTGAACAAATTAATTAAAAAAAAAAGTTTGGAAAAAAATTTAAATTAATTCAATAAATAAATCATAGATAGCTTCAAAAATAACTAACTTTCTGAAATAATAAAATAAGTTCAGATGCATTTTTCTTCATTTAAGCTGAAATGTAGTTGATAAAATAAGTCAGCCATTTGCTTATTATTCTCTTCCAGCAATGAAGAAACAAACAGAGTAGCATGACAAAAATAAGTTCTAAACTATTTTGGAAGAGAAGTGCAAAATTCTTGAATCAAATCGTCTTTGGGAAAATATTCTTTGGTTTTATTTGATAATTTTATTGCTAAAAGGGCTATTTACCTGTGAAGTAGAGGGATGTTTATTTGGGTTAAAACTTTCCAATAACTGCTTTGGAGAATTCAAATTATTTTTGCCTCCTCGGTTTGAAAGGGAGTCTTTATGAGTCAGAGGCATTTTCCCTAGAAATTCGTAAACAGAAGATTCTCAATAAACTATTTCGAGCAGTGATTTTCCTTAGTCTAGAAGTCCCTTAAGTTAAGCAAAATATTGTCTAAAACTTTTTAATACTTTTTAGGCAAAATTTCAGAAAGGCCTTTTTTCAGAATCAAAATTGTTCTTTCATCAAACCTTGCGAAATTAACTTTCTTTTCTAAAGTTGGAAACAAGCAAGCAACCACATTTTGATTGAAAACCAATTTTCTTCAGGCAACATCTAAATAATTAGTTGAGTATTTATGGTTATAATTTTTATCGATGTCAACGACCTGATTATTTTTTTATAGGTCACGCGAAAAGAAGAAAATTTTTGGGAAAATGAAATTTTGAAGAAAAGGAAAAAACTTTTTTGAAAAATGAAATTCTGACTAAGACCTTAGAAAATCTCTCCTGACTTTGAGCATCCTAATATGAATTTCTTGAAGAATAGATGAAGCGTCATCAAACAGAATAAATCAAAGCTTGTTGATTTTTCTCGTGGAAAATTTTTCTCTCACAAAAATATTTTGTCACCCAAAGTGGAGAGATTTTATGGAAAAAGTTTTTGGATTTATTTTATTGTTGGAGGGAGTAGGAAATCAGGTAATTTGCACTGATTATAAAACCTCAAAGAAATTAAAGCGTGTACAGTTTTGATCAATAATTAAGCGTATGAAGCATTTTAATCTTTGTAACGTAAGAATCCAATACATATACCATGAGATCTATAACTGGACTGAGGCCATCGAGAACCCTGTGCACCAAATAAACCCGTTCAAAGTGACGGAATATCTGGAAGAAAAAGAATATATACTGAGGAAGGAGGATATTATTTACCTGCTGAAGGACGACGGCGCCCGCTTTTTCGAAGACTCGCTGCGGATTTACGACCCGATGGAGAAAAACTACTTTCACGTTTCCGAGGAGTGGGCATTCAGCATCGAGGACCTGGAAACCGAATATTCATTACTATTTTGGGTGAAACCAACCGTACAAAGTTTTAAAAAGAGGATCGACGACCTCAACTCGGACTTCAAGAGCTTCAGGAACACCGTGAAACAGCAGATAGAAGGACCCCAAGAGAGCATGAAAAACGACATTGAAAAATTGAAGAAAGAGGTGGAAATGCTTCGTCTGTCCAACCAAGTGCTTTTTCATCAGCTGACAAAAATATACCAGAGGCAGCAAAATCCGCTCGAGGACATCCCCTCTCTGACCTCGCGCCAGGCTTCGAACTTGGAGCCTCCCATGCTGGAATCGCTAGATTCAACCAGTCATTTCAATACTTTTTCGGACTATCAGCACCCGATGCACACTTCTAAAAATAGGCAGAGGGCGGTCGACATCGCCCTCATGTACTCGGATCCCTTGGTCAAAAAGGACGAATATGGTTTAGTATCGTTGGGAGATTCGGTAGATTACGAGGAGGAATGCAATCGATTGATTGAAACCCTCAAGGCCCAGGAAAAGCACATCAACCTGTACTTTGAAATCGCTACTTTTGGGCATCTCGTGAATATACTCTCTCTTTCTCCCACAATCCTACACATTATTTGTCACGGTGAGTATGACCAGGAGAAACAGAAATTTTACTTGTGTTTTGAGGACGAGGGAAAGCTTCGACAACTGTACTCTGAAGACCTCAAGAAGAAGCTTTTAGATGTTGACGTCAAAACAAAAATTGTTTTTGTGAATGCTTGTCATTCTGAGGAAGTAGCCAAGGTCTTTTACGAAGCAGGCGTGCCTTGTGTTATAGCAGTGCAATCAGAGCTCAAAATTGAAGATACGATCGCCCAGAAGTTCTCAGAGACCCTGTACTGGCACCTGCTGGAGGGAAAGACCATCGGGGAGGCCTTCAGACATTCAAAGGCCGCTGTTAGCGGGGAGAGTGTCTACACATGCTGCTGTGCCCACAAGCACAAAGCAGACTGCCCGTGGTACGACTATGCCAAGAAAGAAGGGTTTGAGAAAGCCCATCACTTGCATACCCCCACCTGCACAAACTGCAAGCACGAGAATAAGTTCCACCATAAAGTTGATTGCGAATGGGCAATGGATTTTTTGCTGACTGTTTGCAACAGGTACGACTCTGTCGGCGACTATTTGCACGCTTGCTGTTGTTCGCCAGAACTCACCCATAACGAAGCTCTGAAATTTAAGCTGATTTGCTCCGATAAATCATTCGAGTCGCAGACGCTGTTCCAAAACAGAGAAAGGGGAAAAGTTGTGATTAAAAGTAACCATTCTTGTGTTGAGCAAAAATACCCTGTCCAGAGAATCCTGGGCAGAAATAAGGAGCTCTATGAGATTTATAGCAGTTTGACTGAAAAGGAAAAGAAGTTTGTGAATTTGTATGGCACCGAAGGCGTCGGAAAGAGAAGTTTGGCGAAGCAAGTGGCAAATTATTTATTTGAGAGAAACCACTTCAGAGACAAAATCAGCATAATCATGCTCGAGAGGACTCCAAGTATCGAGCATTTTAGGTCAGAATTGATTAAGGAGACTCCAGGCATCACTGATTGGAAGAGTTTCCTGGAATCAATAAAAACGAATAAAATCCTCTTTATTCTCGAAAAGTGCGATAAGCTCATCGAAGAGAACGGCGGAGCGTTCATCCAAGATTTGGCTTCGATCACAAAGAGCGCCATCCACGCCAAGTTTATTCTGATTACAAATAAACAAGTTTATCTGAACCTCGGTGAGACGAGCGTTTGGATGAAAGAATTAAAGAAACTGGATGCTGCAAAATTACTATGCAAAAATGCTTACGCCTTTTTGAATTGCCACGAAAGAAACATCTACAATTTGTCCGAAAAAAGCATATTTGACATGATCCCGCTCACGCCCCAAAGTATCTGGTCAATCGCCGAAAAGCTTCGAAACAAGTCACTCGATGATATTGCAAAAGACCTCCAACTCGAGAAAGGCCGTTATGATGAGGATTCTCAATTAGATAAAGATGAGTCGATGGTTAGAACCACCTTAGAGTAAGTTCGATCGATTTATTTTGAATTAACCTTTTCAACTCATAGGGAGATTAAAACAATTGGATTAAAGACGTATAATTTAGTTACATTTATGTGCCTATTCCCAGGCGGTTTGTCGTATGAAGATATGGAGGAATTGGCGTTACAAGGAAGAGTTCCTGCAAATTGGAAGTGGATTTTGATTTCTTATTTAAAGCCGAGAAAACAATCAGACTCACCCTCCACGGAGGTTGAAGATGAGCCTTTGGGAGTTGAGAAGGACTTGGACAGAAATGACTTTAAGCCCGATAATTACATTTGGATAAACATTGAGAGAGACAAGATCACCAACGAGATTTATTTCAAGCCAACTCAGTTCGTGTCAAGATACATCGAAAAGAATCTTCAAGAAGACTTTATCGAGCAAGCAATCAAGAAATTAGAGTATATGACGCTGCTTGGCTTGGCCATGATCGAAAAGGCCAAGTCAAACTTTGATTATAACGAGAAACTGGTCGAGTTTTCTGGCGTAAATAATTACGGAATTTGGAAACCCCTCCACAACAGCATTTTCAATATTTATCACGAAAAGAATAAGCACGAATATCTGAGTTCTCTGGACCTGAGCTTGTCGGAACTCAAGCAATACTTTAATTATCACGAATCCAACTTTTTGAGCTGTTTGGAATTGTCCACCATCACTAATATTTTGTCAATCGACAGATCCAAGCGAGACCATATTGTGGAAATTTTGGACGTGCTCTGTCTCACAATTCCCACCCTATTTAAAGTGATGTACCCAGGCGAGCACACCAAAGAAGATTTTGATAGAAAAGCTGAAATCGCGAGAAGAACAATAAAAATCCTCGATTCAATCGTAGGAGACCCTCGAATTGTCATCATGAAAATAAAGCTGAATCTGTTTTTGATTGCCTTGTATCTCAGAGCCAAGTCAAATCATGCCGAAAGTTTTGCTGTAGCAAATCTGCAATTAGAGCGTGTTTCCGAGATTGCTGGAGGTATTGACGACCTGAACACAAGACAGGCGATCATGGCCGAAATCTTCTTTGCAAGGGCCATTTACTTGTACAAAGGGTATAAAAAGGGACTCAAAGGAGAAGAGTTCAGCTCAAGAAATTTATTCTACAAGGAACTCAAAGAAAAGCTCAAAAATGCTGAATCTTGCGTCACTCCCTTGCCAGACCCTGATCTCTACAAGCCTCTCAAGGGCAAAGTCACGTTATTAGCCTGCAAGGCTCGAGAAAGATACAACAAAAAAGATCTCGAAACGAAACTCATTGACGATATGAAAGATGCTCAAACCAACTTTAAAGATTATAATGCTCAACGTCTCCTCATGAAAATCCACTACATGTACGCTTGTCTGAAACTAGAGTAAGGAAGAGGGGTTGAGCGGGAAAATTTAACACATTCACAAATTAGGTTGGAGAGAAAGAAGGTGAATCATAAGCAGAATAATGCATCAATTGAAATAACTAAAGTGTTTACACAAGAACTTGTGAAAGCCAAAACTCAACATTTAATTAAACACGCTCTAGACATTGCCAAACGAGTAAGGACTTTATTTTGTTTATTTCAACCTAACCCTCTGCCAATCATAGATCAAGGATAAATCGTATGAAGGAAAGATAAAGAAGAAGATTGATGAATTTAATATTGAAATAAGACACGGATACTTCAATGTTATTACACTCATGAGAGCAGCTCCAATCGTTGATGTGAAGCCATGTCCTTCAATGTCCCTCACGGAGAAGAAGCAAGAAGTCGAAATAATTGCGACTAGTTTCCCGACACGTGTGTCTTCAACATTTAAATATGATTTGATTCATGCTCTTGAAAGCAAAAATAAGATTCTCTGCACGAAGTTCGAAATTCTGACCAAGGAAAAATTGAAGGACTCAATTTTGAACGGTTGCAGAATCCTCCATATAAACTGCCATTGCATTGAGCCTGGCTACCTTTGCGTCGAAGGAGAATATTCAAAACTTGAAAGGATCCCATATGATGAGGTGCGCGAAATATTTGCTCCAAAATCAAATCTGATGACAATGTCGACCTCTGGCATTCAAAACGTGCACAATGACAACAAACTCGACGTCTTGATTTTAGGCAATAAAAATGATCGCGAGCTGGCAAACTTCTTTGTCGAACTCAAGATCCCTCACATCATCACTTTTGAGTTTAGCAGTAACGAATTTGACTTTAGACACAAGATGATTGAAGATGAATGCCTCAGCAAGTTTACCATTGTTTTCTACGAGCAAATCGTCATGCAAAAATCTGTTTCTGAAGCATTTAATAACGCCTGCGAAATCACTTTCGATCACCTGAGCAAGACATATTTCGATGAGAAGGACAGTCCATGGTATGCCAAGAGAATTATCGGAGAGGGGCCCATCTTGCTGCCCAAGGATGGAGACCACAGCGAAGTGCTGTTTGACAATACCGAGTTCCCACTTGCAAAGGGAAAAATCGAGGATATCAGTAGTACAAGGTGTCCCACAAATATAGAAAAATTCTCTGTTCCATACACAGGCAGAAATAAAGAAATTTACAGCCTGATGAAGAAGATTTGCGAAAAGAAAGGCTTCTTCAAAATCACAGGAACTCCCGGCAGCGGAAAAACAGCCTTTGTCCTTCAAGTTGCCTACTATATCCTCACAAGAAATATTTTCGCAGATGGTATCTTTTATATTTCGATCAAAAGGCTGAAGCACAAGCCAAATCCAAACTACGGCCTCAAGGATCTCTTGAAAGAAACTTTGGGCATGGACGTCCAGTCAGGAGTCAAGAACTTTTTCAAAGGAAAGAGCATGCTGCTCGTGTTTGATGATTTCGACTATTTCTACAACAAAGATTTTGAATCGCCACAATTATTGTTCCCGCTCAAGGACTGCCATGATATTGCGTGCCTGGTCATCACCACTAGCAAGAATGAAGGAAACATCAAGTCCAAGCACCAGAAAGAGCGCAACCAGAAAAAGAAGGAGATTGAAGACGAGCTTCTCGAAAAGAATGTCAAGTGGAAATTGAGACCACTGACTGATGACGAACTTGCTCACATGGTCATGTCGCTCATCAAAACAGATAAAAAGAACACAAACTCCGTTAGCATTCAAAGTTTGAAGGAAAGCCCCTTGATAAAAAATGCCCAGGGCAACCCCAAACAACTCCTCACTGATCTTGTCGAAAAACGGTTTGAGGTCAAGAAACAAGTGCTTGAAATCAGCTCAATGTACGAAAAGAACCTCCAAGTCGAACAAAGGTACATCCAGCCAAATAAAAGTCTGTCAGTCATCTCCCAGTCTCAGTCGTTCCTCAGCAGCACCTTGCCATCCCTCGTAAAGCAAGGCAGCTCGACTCACTCTGATTTCTCCAAGATAAGCCGCGGGCACAGCAATATCAGCAATGTCGACACTCGCAATCAATACAGCTCCCCAATGCATGCATTTAGGAAAGACAGTAAAGGAACCATGTCTGACATCCTGAAATCAAAGCCCAGCATGGGCCAGGAACGCACTCCTGTTCCATCTGGCAAGCCCTCAGAGTCAGACAATAAAGCTTACAAGGCTAATCACAGCCATCCAAAGGCTCTTAGAAGCGCAAAGAGAACAAGTATCGGGGACACTGACGATCCTTCATTCTTACATTCAAAGACGGATTTTGGACCTATTATTGAAGAAAGCAGTCAAAGAATTTACAAAGGAGGCCATGATTTCATCAACGAGCACTTTGAAGAAGAAAAAGGCCTTGGAGACACCTTGTTTAGCGAGGAGTTTGATATAAAGCATCAGAGAGAAAATGAATCTCTTTTAAACTTTGGGGGTCAGTCAGGATTCATATCGGATGGAGAGGGCATAAATGATGATGATCTCACCAAAAGGGTAAAAGGCGATGAGATAGAGGAAGACAGCGCAGAGGCAATAAATACAGAGTCAATTCATCGGTCTTGCTCGCAAAATATCAGCTTCACAGAAAGCGAGCAAACGTCAAAAAGCCAGGCCAAGAGCAAAGATGACAGCCAAAATGCGAACAAGAAGCCCGCGGCAAAAAGCAGCGGAAACAGGACAAAGGCGTCTGGAAAGTCAGGGCGTCACGCCAACAAGTATCAAAAGAAAAAGAAGAGTAATTATTACCAGTTTAAAGAAAAGGGGAAAAATGATAAAGATTCTTCTGAAGAGGAAGATTAGTCTGTTTTATTTTTGAATAAATAAGTAGTATTTAATATTTCACAAATTCATTCATAAAGGGTGCTTTGATCTCTTACTTACAACATATATATAT
>Ga0182738_1001342_pt1 | contig 30991 bp, 30 predicted proteins | sample eDN5th30CBELigMG_FD_128876 | JGI IMG/M metagenome (GOLD analysis project Ga0182738, IMG submission 128876) | Enriched Miracle-Growth compost microbial communities from Emeryville, California, USA - eDNA 5th pass 30_C BE-Lig MG (version 2)... ...
CCCTCTCGATGGTGCTGACATGGCGGCTCACCAACACCGTGATCGCGCGTGGTCCGGCAATGGGCAGCGCCGTCTTTGCCGGCATGTTCATGGCGTCGATCATCGTCCTGCTGGTGCTGGAATCGATTTTCGGCATCTACGGATCGGGATAATCCACGTTCACCAGATAGAGCCCTTGCGGCGGCGCAACCACGCCGCAGGCAGCGCGATCTTTCGCCTCCAGAGCGGCCTTCACGTCGTCCGCCGTCCAGCCGCCCTCGCCCACCTGCTTTATGGTGCCGACCATCGAACGCACCTGATTGTGCAGGAAGGAGCGCGCGGCGGCGTGGATTTCGATGAACTCGCCGTTGCGGACCACATCGAAGCGGTCGAGCGTGCGCACGGGGCTTGCCGCCTGGCATTGCTGCGAGCGGAAGGTGGTGAAGTCGTGCCGACCGACCAGAACCTGCGCCGCCTCCTGCATGGCATCGGCATCGAGCGATTTCTGCACCAGCCAGACGCGGTTTGCCCCCAGTGCGGCCGGCGCGCGGCGATTGAGGATGCGATAGAGATATCGCCTTCCTGTGGCCGAGAAGCGGGCGTCGAAATCATCCGGCACCATCCGCGCGCCAAGGATCGACACTGCTTCCCTGGCCATTTGCAGATGCGCGTTCAGCGCATCGCGCACCGTGTCGTCGCGCCAGCTCTTTTCCAGATCGACATGGGCGACCTGCCCCGTGGCATGAACGCCGGCATCGGTGCGGCCGGCACCGCGCAGCGTCACCTGCTGGCCGCAAAACCCCTTGATGGCCTGCTCGATGGCGCCCTGAACGGTCGCCGGGCCATCCTGGCGCTGCCAGCCGGCATAGGCGGTTCCGTCATATTCGATGTCGAGGCGGTAGCGCGGCACTGGGATCAGGACCTGTCAATCTGGTCGGAACGGTGTGAGGCCATCTGGCCGGATACGAGGAGCGAAGGCGCAGGAAGCCTGAGGGCTTTCAAGCCCTCCGCGACGAAGTCGCCGGCCAAATGGGCCACATCCCAAGGACGCCGAAACGGCTTCGATCCGCGGCGTCGAACCGCCCGGCCGATGGCACCCCATCGACCTTCGCGCTTTTCCTGGCATCTCATCACCGTTTCCGGCACCATTTCGATCATATCGACAGGCCCTGACCCTTACTCACCAGCCTGCGAAGGCGCGGGGATGGGCAAGCTGCCCGCTGGTCGGGGCCTCACCCCAGTAAAGTGCCTGCATGGCGTCGCCCTGATAGTCGCTCGTAAATTTCTCGGCGCCGGCGCGGGCATAGCCGAAGCGACCGTAATAGGCCGGGTCGCCCACCACGATGGACAGCTTCTCGCCGCGCGCCTGCAAAACCTCATGGCCGTGCCGCACCAGCGCGCTGCCCACGCCCTGCCCCTGATAATCGGGATCGACCGCAAGCGGCGCCAGCGACACCGCATCGAAAGGAGTGCCATCCGGATCGACCAGCAACCGTGAGAACAGCACATGCCCGACGACGCGGCCATCTCTTTCAGCGACCAGTTCCAGGAGGTGCTCGCCATCCGCCACCACGCGCTCGACCAGGTCGGCCTCGTGCTTTCGCCCGAAGGCGCGTTCCTCGACCAGAAAAATCGCCTTGCGATCCTCTTGCGTCGCCTGTCTTACGGCTACCGTGCTCATGACAGCGTTCCTCCCTTGTCGAGCTTGGCCCCGCGTAAAAACTCCTCCGCTGAAATGATTTTACCGCCGGCGCGCTGCACTTCCAGAAGGCGCACGGCACCTTCTCCACAGGCGACCATGAGATTTCCATCGAGCACCGCCCCCGGCGAGCCAGCTCCTTCACCCAACGTCGAGCGCAGCACCTTCAGCCGCTCGACCTTGCCGCCGATCGTCACCTCGCACCAGGCGCCGGGAAACGGCGACAGGCCGCGAATGTGGTTGTGCACGTCGGCCGCCGGCTTTGCCCAGTCAATGCGGGTTTCGGCCTTGCCGATTTTTTTCGCATAGACCACGCCGTCTTCGGGCTGCGCCGTCAATGACAGGTTGCCCTGCTCCAGCTTCGCCAGCGCCTCGACCATGAGGCCCGCGCCTTCCCGCATCAGCAGGTCGTGCAGTTCGCCCGCCGTCATGTCAGGGCCGATCTCGACCTTCGCCGTGAGCGCCACCGGGCCGGTGTCGAGCCCGACATCCATCTTCATGACCATCATGCCGGTCTTGCTGTCGCCGGCCATGATGGCGCGCTGAATGGGGGCAGCGCCGCGCCAGCGCGGCAGCAGCGAGGCGTGGCCGTTGTAGCATCCGAGCCGCGTGCCTTCGAGGATTGCCCTGGGCAAAAGCAGCCCATAGGCCACCACGACGGCGACATCGGCACCGAGTGCGCGGAATGCTTCCTGCTCGGCCTCGCCCTTCAGCGACAAAGGCGTGCGCACCTCGATGCCAAGCCTTTCGGCCTCGCGCTGCACCGGTGAGGGTGTCAGCTCCAGCCCTCGGCGCCCAGCCGGGCGCGGCGGCTGGGTATAGACGCACACAACTTCATGTCCCGCCGCTGCGATTGCGGCGAGCGTCGGCACGGAAAAATCCGGCGTACCCATGAAGATGACGCGAAGCGGCATTTTTGTCCCAATCCGGCTGTTTGCCGGCGCGCATCGCCACGCGCCGATTATCCACCCGCTTCAAACGGGTTTGCGAGCCTCAGGTCAAGCCCGCTGGATTATCGAGACCGTCGGAGGCGATCAGCCCACCATGCGGTTCGGTGGACGATCCTTGGCAAGCTTCTTGAACTTGCGCATGACCATGTCGCGCTTGAGCTTCGAAATATAATCGATGAAGAGCACGCCGTTGAGATGGTCGATTTCGTGCTGCAGGCAGGTGGCCAGAAGCCCTTCGGCGGTGATCTCCTGTTCCTTGCCGTCACGGTTGAGGAATTTTGCCCGCACGCTCGCAGGACGTTCGACCTCGGCATAGTAATCCGGGATCGACAGGCAGCCTTCCTCATAGACCGAGCGGTCGTCGGAACGGTCGAGGATTTCCGGATTGATCACCACCATCGGCGCCTTGTCCTCACCGTCCTTGGCAAGGTCGATCACCAGCAGGCGTAGCGGAATGCCGATCTGGATCGCGGCGAGCCCGATGCCCGGCGCGTCATACATCGTCTCCAGCATGTCGTCGGCCAGCTTGCGCAAATCGCCGTCCACCCGCTCCACGGGCTTTGAGATCTGGCGCAGGACAGGATCGGGAAGGATGATCAGCGGCTTTATCGTCATGCGCCTCACCTAAGACCTCGCGCGAAAAGCGTCAACCGGTTGCGCCGCAGGTGTTCTCGTTTTGATCTTTTCTTCAACGGCGAATCGCGTATCCTCCCGGCATGAGCGATCTGCCGACCCTCCTGTCCCAGCCTGCGCTGCGCCTTGGCGCCAGCACGATCACGTTTGGCCAGATGGTAGTGTTCGCCGGCCTTGCCCTGCTTGTGCTGTTGGGTCTGCTTGCGTTCGCGCTTGCCCGGTCCACCCGCGCAAGGGCGAATGCTGCGGAAGAGGCGGAGATGCGCATGAGCGCGATCCTGCAGGCGCAGGCCGAAATGCAGGGGCGCATGGGCGCGATGGCCGAACTGTTCGGCGCGCGGCAGGCCGAGCTTACCCAGTCGCTCAGCCAGCGCCTCGACGCCATGACGGGCCGCCTCGGCCAGACCATGAGCGAACAGACCAAATCCACCCATGAGAGCCTGACGAAGCTGCAGGAGCGGCTGGCCGTCATTGACACGGCCCAGAACAACATCCAGTCGCTGGCCGGACAGGTGGTGCAGTTGCAGGCGATCCTCTCCAACAAGCAGACCCGCGGCGCCTTCGGCCAGTCGCGCATGGAGGCGATCGTCGCAGATGGGCTTCCGCATGGCGGCTACCAGTTCCAGGCGACGCTCTCCAACGGCAGCCGGCCGGACTGCATCGTGAGAATGCCCAACGGGTCGCCGTCGCTGGTCATCGACGCCAAGTTTCCGCTGGAAGCATGGAACGCGATCCGCGCCGCCGAGGGCCCGGACGCGCGGAAACTGGCCGCACAGAGCTTCCGCCGCGATATCGAAATCCATATCCGCGACATTTCGGAAAAATACCTGATCGCTGGCGAGACGCAGGATACGGCCTTCATGTTCGTGCCTTCCGAATCGGTGTTCAGCGAGATCCACGAGAATTTCGAAGCGCTGGTGCATCGGGCGCACAAGGCGCGCGTGGTCATCGTCTCGCCCTCGCTGCTGATGCTCTCCATCCAGGTGATCCAGGCGATCCTCAAGGATGCGCGCATGCGCGAGCAGGCGCATCTGATCCAGGGCGAGGTGATGCGGCTGATGGAGGACGTTTCGCGCCTGGACGAGCGCGTGCGCAAGCTGCAGGGCCATTTCGGCCAGACCGCCAGGGACATCGACGACATCCTCATTTCCACCGGCAAGATCACCCGGCGCAGCGCGAAGATCGAGACGCTGGAACTTGGCGAAGAGGCCGCAGCCGATGCGGCAAGCGAGCGTCCCGCTCACGAAAGAGCAACTCGACGCATGGCGGATTCCAAGACAGGGCAATTGCGGCTGATGGTGGTCGAGGACGAGGGCTGAACAGCGCTTCGAGGGCGCGCTACGCGAGCCGTGTACGACGCCAGACGATCCTGGCGGGCTGCAAATGCTCTATTCCTTTTTCGGCGGGCCTCCCTGGATGATCTCGCCCCGCCGCTCCAGCCAGGCCCGTTTCGTCTGCGGCTTCACGAACAGGGCAACGATCTCCGGCTTTTCCTTGCGCAAGCGTTCCTCGATGCGCTCGACGCAGGTTTCGATCTCCGGTGCCGTCACCCTGTCCTCGAACTCCACACTGAGCGCGGTGACGATCTCTTCCGGCCCGAGATGCACAGTCAGCACACCGTTGACGCGTTGCACATCCGGATCTTGCTCGGCCAAACGGCGAACCGCGGCCTGCACATCCGGCAGCGCCGGCTCGCCCATCAGCAGGCCCTTGGCTTCCCGCGCCAGGAAGATGGCGGTGGCCCCGAGGATGGCGGCGATGCCGAGAGACGCCACGCCGTCCAGTTCGGGAATGTCGAGCATCTGCGCCGAAAAGACGCCGACAAAGGCAATCGCCAGACCAAGCAGCGCGGCGCTGTCTTCGAACAGAACGGTGTAGACGCTCGGGTCCTTGCTCTGGCGCACGGCCTGGATGTAACCGAGGCGTCCCTTGTTGCGACGAAACTCCTTCAGCGCCACAACCCATGAGCCGCCTTCGAACAGGAAGGACAGCGCCAGGACGACATAGTTGACCATCGGATTGGTGACTGGCTCGGGCGACAATATGTGCAGCACGCCTTCGTAGAAGGAGACGCCGGCGCCCAGCGCGAAGACCAGCAGCGCCACGATGAAGCTCCAGAAATAGAGCTCGCGGCCGTGGCCGAAGGGATGGGTGAGATCGGCGGGCCGGGCGGCGCGGTGCATGCCATAAAGCAGCAGCAACCCGTTGCCGGTATCAACCAGCGAATGCACGCCCTCCGAAAGCACCGCCGAACTGCCGGTGACAAAGGCGGCGGCAAACTTGGTGAGTGCGATGAGGAGATTGCCGGCAAGCGCGGCGTAGATGACTTTTTTCGATCCCGAATGCGCGGCCATGGCTGCCCCTCTCCGCAAGGAACAGTAGCGCGCAGGTGGCCGGACTCAAGTGCGCACGCCAAAGCGCCGGAAAATCGCCTGATGCGTTTCCGGGCGGAAATGGAACGAACCTCGCCGGCGGTCGTGCCGGCGGGAGGTTCGCTGCGTAGTGCTTTCTGGTCGGGCTTACGGACGCGGCGGCAGCGGCATGCGGCCATTGCGCGCCTTGCGGGCGGCATAGCGCGCGTCGCGCTTGGCCTTGCGGGCAGCCTCTTCGGCCAGCTGCAGGGCTATGCGTTCGTTATCCTCGGCTTCGCGCAGCGCGCGTTCGGCGGCCGCCTTTTCCTGGGCGATCCTGCGCGCCTCGGCCTCACGGGCTTCCTTTTCCCGTTTCAACCGGGCCTTCTCGGCGTCGCGCTTGGCGCGTGCTTCCAGAATGGCCTGCCGCTCCGCCTTGCGGGCCAGAACCTCCGGATCGTCGTCCGCCGGCCTTGCCTTGAACTTTGCGAGGAGAGCCTTCTTTGCTTCGTTTGCGGCGTTGCGCCGCTCGTTGAAGTCCTTTTCTCTATAGATTGCCAATTTTCGCCTTTACTCTCTTGTCAGTACGCGCCGTTTACATACGCGGCACGGCCCAGAGTTCAAGCGCGAATTCGGCATTCCTGCCATGTCAGCGTCATTTGTTGCCGTTTGGGAACGGTTCGCGGCCGGAACCTAAGTCCCTTGTGGGCATTAATTGCCGGAACAAGGGACTTTGCGCCGCCGGCATTCCGGCGGCGCCTGCCGGGGACATGACATATGAGGAAAGAGTCCGATGCAGTGCAGCCGGATCGCGAAGCGATTGCCTCGGACCTGCGGCTGATGCGCTCCCTGCTCGTCGGCATGTTCCTGCTCATGGGCGTCTATGCGCTCTATTTCGGCCGCGACTTCTTCATGCCCGTGGTGCTGGCCTGTCTGCTTGCGCTGATGCTGACCCCGATCGTGCGCTTCCTGCGCAGGCGCGGTGTTCCCGAACCGGTTTCTGCGACCATCCTCGTGGTGGTTTCGGGCATAATATTCGTCAGCGCAGGCTACCTGCTGAGCGGCCCGGTCACGAAAATGATCGAGGACGCACCGTCCATCGGCCAGCAATTGTCGGAAAGGCTGGAGCCGCTCAAACGGCCTTTCGAACGCATGATGGCCATTTCGCATCAGGTGGAAAAAGCCACCGAGACCGCCCAGGAGCCGGGCGTGCAGAAAGTGGCGGTGGCGCAGCCAGGCATCATTTCGCTCGCCGCCGGCAATGTGCTCTCAGGCGCGACCACGACCGGCATCACCTTCGTGCTGTCGCTGTTCCTGCTCGCATCCGGCACGCTGTTTTACGAGAAAATCGTGCAATCCTTTACCCGAATGAGCGAAAAGAAGCGGGCTTTGCGCGTGGTTTATGATGTCGAGCGCGAGATTTCGCGTTATCTGCTGACCGTAACGATGATCAATGTCGGTCTTGGCATCGTCATCGGGATTGGTCTGTGGCTGCTCGGCATGCCGACACCCTTCGTCTGGGGCGTGGCGGCGGCGCTGCTCAATTTCCTGCCCTATATCGGCGCGCTGGCCACGATCACGCTTGTGACGATCATCTCGGTCATCTCCTTCAGCAGCCTCTCCTATGCGTTGCTCGCCCCGCTCTTCATTCTCTGCTGCAACATCATCGAAGGGCAACTGGTCACGCCGCTGACGGTGGGCCGGCGGCTGGAGATCAACGCGGTGGCGATCTTCGTGGCGGTGGCCTTCTGGTCCTGGTTGTGGGGCTTCATCGGCGCGCTGATCGCGGTGCCTCTGCTGGTGGTCATCAAGGTCTTCTGCGACCATTTCGACAGCCTGCGCCATGTCGGCAATTTCCTCTCCGCTCAGCAGACGGCCGATGATGAAGACGATGAAGAAGAGGACGGGGCCGCGGAAGAAAGCGCTCCAGCCTGATCCTCCTCTTTGCCAATCAATATCGCGGCACCTATATGCGAGGTCCTGCCACCTGGGGATCCGCCATGATACCGCTTTCCGTTCTCGACCTGTCACCGATCACCGAAGGCAGCACGGCCTCGCAGTCGCTAGCCAACACGCTCCACCTCGCCCGCCATGCCGAACGACTCGGCTACAGGCGCTACTGGTTGGCCGAGCACCACAACATGGCCGGCATCGCCAGCGCGGCCACCTCGGTCGTCATCGCCCATGTGGCGGCAGGCACGAGCACCATCCGCGTCGGTGCCGGCGGTATCATGCTGCCCAACCACGCGCCGCTGGTGATCGCCGAACAGTTCGGCACGCTGGCAGCGCTGCATCCCGGCCGCATCGACCTCGGCCTCGGCCGCGCGCCCGGCACGGACATGCTGACGGCGCGCGCCCTGCGCCGCAACCTGGAAGCCGGCGTCGACAGTTTCCCGCAGGACGTGGTCGAACTCATGAATTATTTCGCCCCGGCCGAGCCGGGCCAGCGGCTGCGCGCGGTGCCCGGCGAAGGGCAGGATGTGCCCGTATGGGTCCTCGGCTCCAGCCTCTATGGCGCGCAGCTTGCCGCCATTCTCGGGCTGCCCTACGCCTTCGCCTCACATTTCGCGCCCGCCGAGATGGAGCACGCGATCGCACTCTATCGCGAACGTTTCCAGCCTTCAGAACGGCTCGACAAACCCTATGTGATGCTGGGTCTCAACGTCTTCGCCGCCGAATCGGATGCCGAGGCGAAGCTGCTCTTCAGTTCGTTGCAGCAGGCATTCGTCAACCTGCGCAGCGGCCGGCCGGGGCAACTGCCCGCACCGGTCGAAAACTATGAAGACGGACTGGAGCCCTCCGCCCGCGCCATGCTCGGGCAGGCGCTGTCCTGCGCCGTCGTCGGCTCGCCGCAAACGGTAAGGCAAGGGCTGGAAGCATTCGTCGAGCGCACCGGCGCCGACGAGCTGATGGTGACGGCACAGATTTTCGACCACGCCGCACGGGTGCGCTCATTCGAGATTCTGGCTGACGTGCATCGCGAGCTTTCGCAGGCCGCGTAAGGCCCCATAGGGATGATCCCGCCCCCTCCGAGGGGGGTAAAGCGGTTACTTCACGGCAACAGCGCCGTTCTGTCCGGCGTCGCCTCGCGAGATGACGCCGTTGCGGCACGAAGCGAAGGCGTCCAGCTTCGGATTGTAGACCGACGTCTGCACGTCCATCATGCCCAGTATCGTATCGAACATATTGTCATGCGAGAGACCGTCACCGGTCTTGCCGCGCAGGCACGACACGTCGAGCCCGGTGGTCGAGGCGAAGTCGTCCGAAAACCAGGTGATGAAGGGGACGCGCTTCTGCGTTTCCGGTGCCAGGAAATAGGGCGCTCCATGCAGATAGAGCCCGTTTTCTCCCAGCGATTCGCCGTGATCCGACATGTAGTACATGGCCGAGGCGAACTCGCCCTCGCGCTCTTTCAGCACATCGATGATCGCGGCGAGGATATGGTCCGTATAGAGGATGGTGTTGTCGTAGACGTTCACCAGCTCCTGCGGCGTGCAGTCGTTCAGCTCGGCCTCGCGACAGGAGGGCTTGAAATGCTCGAACGCTTCCGGATAGCGCTCGTAATAGGCCGGCCCGTGGCTGCCCATGGTATGTAGCACCAGAACCGCATTGCCCTGCAGGCTGTCCAGCCGCGCGCGCAGCTTGTCGACCAGCACCTGATCGAGACATTCGCCGCCATCGCAGAGGGCCGGGTCGTACTGCGCGTCCTTGCTGTTGAGCAGGGTCGTGGGGATGCGGTCGGCGACGCTCTTGGGGCCGGTGTTGTTTTCCCACCATTCCACCGTCAGTCCGGCGTGCTGGAGGACATCGACGAGGTTTTCCGAGCTGAGGGCGGCGCGCTTGGAATAGCCGTCGCGACCGAGATGGGAAAACATGCAGGGCAGCGAAATCGCCGTGGCGGTGCCGCAGCTCGTCACATTGGTAAAGGCCACGACATTGCGCGCGGAAAGCTCGGGATTGGTTTCGCGTTCATAGCCATTCAGGCTGAAATTCTGGGCGCGCGCCGTTTCGCCCACAACCAGTACGGTCAGCATCTTCTTTTTCGCGGCGGCCAGCCGGGGCCCGATGCGGGCATCCTCGCCATAAGGCCTGGCAACGAGATTGGCGTCGCGCATTTCATGGATGCCGTAGTCGACCGTGGCGACCAGGGCCATGGCCGGGTTGAGGTAGGCCATGGTGATTTCGCGCTGCCGCTGCCAGAACGGCACATAGGTGCGCAGATTGACCAGCAGTATCGCGCCTGCCAGCGCCACCATTCCAAAGCCGAACAGCGTGTTTCGCCTCACCTGCTGCCAGAACGGGGGATGCACCACCTGCACCCAGGCGATCAGCAGGCCCGGCACGATGCCGAACGCCAGCATATGCAACAGAAACTCGGCGGTGATCAGATTGCTCGATTCCGCGCCGGTGGTCTGGGCCGCATTCTGGATCATGTCGCGATCCATGATCGTGCCGAATGTGTCTGTGAAATAAGCGACGCTGGCCGCGATCATCACCACGGCGATGAACACCGGCTTGATCACGTAGCGCGCCGAAAAGATCATCAGGAACACGGCGTAGAGCAGGAAAAGTATCACGCCGAACAGCACCAGCTTCACCGGATGGCCGGCAAACTGTTCCGCCAGCTTTCCCCAGAAGGTGAAATTGCACAAAAGCAGGACATAGGCCGCGACGAGCGCGGTCAGCACATTGCTGCCGATGGCGGGACGACGAAAGGTCATGGGCGCTCCGGCTCCGGTTCGGACCATTTTTGCTGTCAGGCCATTCCAATTGTGTTCCTGTCAAGGCGAGCGGAGGTCGAGCCGGCAAAGAATCCGGGAACACGGCGGCTCATTGCCGGTCGGCCCGCGTCACGCCCGGTGTCGCCAGACTGCCCCGCCCAGTTTCAGCGCATGGCCTCGACCAGCCCCCTGTCGGGGAAGCAGGTCGCGGCGCGGCCGTTCTTGGCCTGCCAATCGCCAATCGAGCGGCGCGTCTTGAAGCCGGGCAGGCCGTCGGCGCCACCGACATCGTAACCGACCTTCTCCAACCCTCGCTGCATGGCGGCAATGTCCGAGCGATAAAGCTCGTCCACCTTGCCCCACTGCCCGGCGAACGACCTGTCGCCATAAGCGATGCGATCCGCTCCGTGGCCGATGAACAGCGCGTAGAGGTCGCTCTGGTTGTACTCCTTGAGCACATAAAAATTCGGCGTGACGATGAAGGCTGGGCCGTTGCGCCCAGCAGGCATGAGCAGGAAGCCCTCGGCGCGCATTTCGGCTGCCGGAAACGGCTTGCCGCCGACGCGCCTGATACCCATCGCCGCCCAATCGGCGATTTTCCGTCCCCTGTCCGGCCCTTCGAGCGCGCAGGAAACGCCGGCCGGGACCGTTACCTCAAAGCCCCAGTCGCGGCCCTTCACCCAACCGTAATGGGCGAGATAGTTGGCGATGGAAGCCAGCGTATCCGGCGTCGAATTCCAGATATCGGGATGGCCGTCGCCGTCGAAATCCACCGCATGCCGCAGATATTTCGACGGCATGAACTGCGGCTGGCCGAGCGCGCCCGCCCAGGACGATTTCATCGACTTCGCATCCGCCAGACCACGCTCGACAATCTCAAGTGCCGCCAGCACCTCGTTGCGAAACATCTCCTTGCGGGTGGCCATGAAAGCCTTGGTGCCCAGCACCTCAAAGGCATTGTAGGGGATTTTCGCGGTGCCGAAGCCGGATTCCCGCCCCCAGATCGCCAGCACCACCTCGCCCGGCACGCCAAAGCGCTTTTCGATCGCCGCCAGCGTTCTTGCGTTCCGCGCAGTGCGCGCCCGCGCGCCGGCGGTGACGCTGCCGAGCGGCCCGAAATAATTTCCCGGCGAGCCGAACTCGGCCTGATGCTGCTTCTTCGGCGTCTTGGGCCTGGTGCCGGGCATCACGAGGTCCGGCAGCTTGAGATTGGGCTTTATGCCGGCAAAGGCGGCATCGAAGGTCTTTTGGGAGATGCCACGTTTTCGAGCCTCGGGCCACAGGTCGCTTTTCAGCCAGACACGGAACTGGTCGTCGATCTGCGCTGCGGCGGCCGGAGTGAAAGACGCCAAAGCGGACAGGATGAAGGCGATGATCGCAAGGGTAAAGGCTCCACGTTGCCCCCCTCTGCCCTGCCGGGCATCTCCCCCACAAGGAGGGTGATTGGCGGTTGCCGCGTCGGGGTCCTCTCTGCCACGCCAGCGCCTTGCGAAAGACGCAATGAAGACCGGTCTCTTCCCTCGCGGGAGAGACAGTTGGCAGGGCAGTGGGAGGCCTCGCAGCACGCTAAGCTGGAAATTCATCTTCCCCCCTTGCCCGCAAAATGCGTCAGAAAGCCGTCCGCGATTTCAATGCCGCCGCGAGCGTCCCCTCATCGAGATAGTCGAGTTCGCCGCCGACCGGCACGCCGTGCGCCAGTCGCGTCACCTTCACGTCGAAGCCGGCGAGTTGGTCGGTCAGGTAGTGCGCCGTGGTCTGGCCCTCGACAGTGGCGTTGACGGCAATGATGACTTCCGTGATCGCGCCTTCGGAGACACGCTGCACCAGCTGCCTGATGTTGAGCTGGTCGGGGCCGATGCCGTCAAGCGGCGACAGCGTGCCGCCAAGCACATGGTAGAGCGCGTTCATGGCGCCGGCGCGCTCCAGCGCCCAGAGGTCGGCCACTTCCTCCACCACGATGACGGTCGTCGGATCGCGGCGCGGATCGGTGCAGACCGTGCAGGGATCGACCGTATCGACATTGCCGCAGGTGGAGCAGACGCGCACCTTTTCCACCGCCTCGCCCATGGCAGCGGCCAGCGGCGCCATCAGTTGCTCCTTCTTCTTGATGAGATGGAGCGCGGCACGCCGCGCCGAGCGCGGCCCCAGCCCCGGCACCTTGGCAAGGAGCTGGATCAGGCGTTCGATTTCAGGGCCGGCGATTCGCTTGGACATTGGCGGTTTTATAGAGCGAATAGCGAGTGGCGAATAGCGAAAGGGAACGTGACATCGCCCCCTGTTCGCTACTTCCTATTCGCCATTCGCTCCTTCTCAGAACGGCAGCTTCATGCCGGGCGGGATGGGCAGGCCGGCGGTGAGCGCCTTGGTCTTTTCCTGCATGGTCGCCTCGACCTTGGTCTTGGCGTCGTTGTGCGCGGCGATGATCAGGTCCTCGAGTATCTCGACATCGTCTTCCTTGAAGAGCGACGGGTCGATCTTCAGCGCCTTCATCTCGAACTTGCCGGAGATCGTCACCTCCACCAGCCCGCCGCCGGCCTGGCCGGTGGCTTCGAGCGAAGCGATTTCTTCCTGCATGGCCTGGAATTTGGCCTGCATCTCCTTTGCCTTGCCCATCAGGCCCAGCAAATCCTTCATGGTGATAGTCCTTCGTGTTGGTCAGTTCTCGTCGTCGTCTTCGGCCGGCGCCTCGACCGGCATATCGATCTCCATGCCCTCGGCTTCCGGGGCATCGGGAATGCGCACGTCGATGATCCTGGCGCCCGGAAATCTGGCGAGGATCGCGGCCACCGTGGGGTCGGAGCGGGCGTCGAGGAATGCGTTCTCGCGCTTTTCCGTTTCCGTCTCGGCCAGCGTCTGGCCACCGGCCTCGCGCGACAGCGCCACCATCCAGCGGCGGCCGGTCCAGGCTTCCAGCTTGCTCTTGAGGTCGCCCAGAAGCGTCTTGGGCGCGTCGTCGGTGAGGTTCACGTCGAGCCGCCCCGGCTCCACCTTCACCAGCCGGACACAGCGCTTGACGAGCACCTTCAGCGCCATATCGCGATTGGCGTCGGCCAGCCCGGCGATATCGGCCAGCGACCGGACCGGCACGGCGGGCGTTTCCTCGACCGCCGGCGGCGCGAAGGCCATCGGCGCGGGCTCGCTCGCCACCAGCCGCATAGTCTGGCCGCCGCCATTGGTCGTCTGCAATACCGTCTGGGAGACGGCATGGGCGCTGCCGCCCCCGCCGCCCGAAGGCTGCGGCGAGCCGGAGGGCCGCGGGGCCGCGCCATTGGGCAGCGGCGCGCCATCGCCAAGCGATTTCAACGCCTCGTCCAGAGTCGGCAGGTCGGCGGCGTGCGCCAGGCGGATCAGCACCATTTCGGCGGCGCTGATCGGCCGGTTGGACGATTGCACCTCGGGAATGCCCTTGAGCAGCATCTGCCAGCTGCGCGACAGGACCCTGATCGAGAGCGTCTGCGAAAATTCCAGCCCGCGCACGCGCTCGTCCTCGCTGAGCGCGGCATCCTCGGCGGCCGAGGGCACGAAACGCATGCGGGTGACGAGATGGTTGAATTCGGCAAGGTCGGTCAGCACCGCCACCGGGTCGGCGCCGACGTCATATTGCGCGCGCAGGTCCTGAAGTGCCGCGGCGACGTCGCCCGACATCACATGTTCGAACAGATCGACGATGCGGGCGCGGTCTGCCAGCCCCAGCATGGTCCGCACAGCCTCGGCCGTGACATTGCCCGCGCTATGGGCGATCGCCTGATCGAAAATCGATTGCGCGTCACGCATGGAGCCTTCGGCCGCGCGCGCGATCATCGAAAGTGCCGCATCTTCCGCCTCGATGCCTTCGAGGCCGGCGATGCGACTCAGGTCGGCCTTGATCATGGCCGCATCGATGCGGCGCAGGTCGAAGCGCTGGCAGCGCGACAGAACCGTGATCGGCACCTTGCGGATTTCGGTGGTGGCGAAGATGAACTTCACATGCGGTGGCGGCTCTTCCAGCGTCTTCAGCAAGCCGTTGAAGGCCTGCGTGGAGAGCATGTGCACTTCGTCGATGATGTAGACCTTGTAGCGCGCCGAAACGGGCGCATAACGCACCTGCTCGATGATGTCGCGGATGTCGTCGATGCCGGTGTGCGAGGCCGCGTCCATCTCGATCACGTCGGGATGGCGGCCTTCCATGATGGCCTGGCAATGCTCGCCCGGCACCGACAGATCGACGGAGGGCTCGTCGGTTTCGGCCGTCTTGTAGTTCAGCGCGCGCGCAAGGATGCGGGCGGTGGTGGTCTTGCCCACCCCGCGCACGCCGGTCAGCATCCAGGCCTGCGCGATGCGGCCGGACGAGAAGGCGTTGGTCAGGGTACGGACCATCGGCTCCTGGCCGATCAACCCGGTGAAATCGGTGGGACGGTATTTGCGCGCGAGCACGCGATAGGCGCCGGCGGCCTTCGTCTGGGGGTCGTTTCCGGCTTCGCTCATCCGCTCTTCAGGTGCTCCATGGGCCGCTTCGGGGACCGGCCGATTCCTGCAACAGAGTGTCCCCGCAGGCTTACGTGCCGTCAACCGGCGGCGAACCAAGGCGGGCAATCGGCGAAGAGGTGGGAGGCTGGAACAATGACCCGTTCCGGGCTCGTTAGGGCTGCTTCCTTCCGGACCTGACCCGGTTGGCGAGTGGACCGTCCACCACCAACCTCCCGCTCCCCATATCGGCAATTGTGCAATTAATTGCAAGAGCGATGGATAAATCGCCCCATGAAACATTCTGTCTCATGAAACGCTTGCAGGCCGCAGGCTGCCACTCTAGCTTTTCCGTCAAACACGAGGAAACACACATGGCACCGTCGGGGCTCAAGGCTGGATTCGAACTGGATGCCAGGCTGGAGGCGGACAGCGAACCCCTGATGTGGCTGGGTTTGTGCGAGTTGCGCATCATGAACGATCGCCGGTGGCCCTGGCTGGTGCTGGTGCCACAGCGCCAGGACATCGAGGAGATCCATGATCTTACCCCGCTCGACCAGGCGATGCTCACTTTCGAAGCCAACACGGTGGCGCAGGCGCTGAAGCGTGTGACGGGCTGCAGCAAGATCAACACCGGCGCGCTCGGCAACATCGTGCGCCAGCTCCACGTCCATGTCGTGGCGCGCAGTGAAGGCGATCCCGCCTGGCCGGGCCCGGTATGGGGCCACGGCATGCGCGAACCCTATCCCCGCGCCGATCTGCACGGCTTTTGCCAGAAAATCCGCTCGGCATTGCGATAAATTCCATGCTCGATTCGACACCAGGGACGCAGTTTCGCCTGTTCGATGCGCCCGAGCGCGAGCCGAGCCAGCTCGTTGGCTTCGCCGGCAATCGCATCGACCGGCAGGCCGAAAGCCGCGATGAGCAATCCATCCGGCGGGCGCTGGCCGATCCGGCCGCCCGCGTGATGCTGATGCGCGAAGGGCGCCTGCACATCAAGCTCATTGGCACGGCGTTCGACCCCTATCTGACGCTCGACGAGGCGCGGGCGCTGGATGCGCGGATGGAGGATGCCGTGCTGCTCGGCCAAGCCGGTTCCGGACCAGTTCTGGCCGCCCCGGCCGGGCGTGCGACGGACGCGTTGCCGGACACCATGAAGGCGATCGAATATCGCTCCATCTATGTGCAGGGGCTGATCGACCCCGAGGGGCTGGGCGCCATGGCGCAGGGCGCATCGCTGCTTGCCTGGCATGCCACGCACCGCTTCTGCAGCCGCTGCGGCCACAACACCGAAAGCCGCATCGGCGGCTACAAGCGCATCTGTCTGAACTGCAATGCCCAGCATTTCCCACGCACCGACCCGGTGGCTATCATGCTGACGGTAACGCGGGACAAATGCCTGCTCGGCCGCAGCCCGCATTTCGCGCCGGGCATGTATTCGGCTCTGGCCGGCTTCATCGAGCCTGGCGAGACTATCGAGGCAGCGGTGCGTCGCGAGACTTTCGAAGAAGCCGGCATCCGGCTCGGCCGCGTCGTCTACCATGCCAGCCAGCCCTGGCCCTTCCCCCACACACTGATGATCGGCTGTTTCGGCGAGGCGCTGAACGAGGACATCCATGCCGATTTCAACGAGCTGGAAGATTGCCGCTGGTTTGCGCGCGGCGAGGTGCGCGACATGCTGGCTCGGACGCATCCGCAGGATCTTGCCGTTCCTCCGCCCGGCGCCATCGCCACCCATCTGATCCGCTACTGGACAGAGAACAGTTAAGCTCAGGATCATTTTACCTGACTTCTGTCAGATAACTATTGCCGCCCGCCGGATACCTGACTAAAATCAGGCAATGGACAGATCGAAAATCGCGCAAATCCGCAGCTTCAACCGCGTGGTCACGCGCCGCGTCGGCGCGCTGGAGGAGAGCTACCTCAGTCGCGGCCGGCCGCTCAGCGAGGCGCGGCTTCTCTTCGAGATCGGGCCGGACGGAGCCGCGCTGGGCGTATTGCGCGCGCGGCTTGGGCTCGATTCCGGCTATCTCAGCCGCATGCTGCGCTCACTTGAAGCGCAGGGCCTCGTCACGGTCGAGCAGCAGGAAGGCGACGGCCGCAGCCGCTACGCGACGCTGACCGCCAAGGGCCGCGAGGAACTTGGGGCTTATGACGCCCTCTCCGACGGTCTTGCCAGCTCAATGCTCGAGGCGCTGTCAGAAAACGCGCGGGACCGGCTTGTCGCCGCGATGGCGCAGGTCGAGCATCTTTTGACCGCCGCATCCGTCACCATCAGCGAAGAAGACGCAAACTGCGCCGATGCCCAGCAATGCCTGGCGCTCTATGTCGGCGAACTGGCAACACGTTTCGAGACAGGTTTTGACACCAGCAAGGGAAGCACCGCGACCGGCGACGAGTTCACCCGCCCTCGCGGCTGCTTCCTGATCGCACGGCTCGACGGAAATCCGATCGGCTGCGGTGCGGTGCGCATGCTTGACCCCGCGACGGCAGAGATCAAGCGCATGTGGGTTTCACCGTCCACGCGCGGGCTGGGGCTGGCCAGTCGCATGCTGCGCCGGCTCGAAGCCGTCGCTTGCGACCTGGGCGCGCAAACGGTGTGCCTCGACACCAACGGGTCGCTAACGGAGGCGCGAGCCCTCTACAGCCGCGAAGGATATGAAGAGGTCGCGCGCTTCAACGACAACCCCTACGCCGATCACTGGTTCTCAAAGCCGCTGTAGGCACCTGAAGGCTCGGCGCTCCGCTAGAGTGGATATGGCAAGCCTACCCCCACTCCGTCGCCTTGCCCCGCGATAGCAATGAGGGAATAGCCGCATCCGATAGCCCTGGTCTCAGGCGTCGGCGTCCTGCGTGGCGCGGAACTCATTGGCCGGGTAGACGCCGAGAATACGCACCTCGCGCGAGAAGAAGCGCAGCTCCTCCAGCGCATTCTTGACGCTCTGGTCGTCGGGGTGGCCTTCCACATCGGCATAGAACTGCGTGGCGGTGAAGGCGCCGAGCTGGTAGCTCTCCAGCTTGGTCATGTTGACCCCGTTGGTGGCGAAGCCGCCCATGGCCTTGTAGAGCGCGGCCGGCACGTTGCGCACGCGAAAGACGAAGGTGCTGACCATCGGCACCCCGTCCATACGCTCGGCCCACTGCCTGGTCTTGGACAAAACGACGAAACGGGTGACGTTGTTTTCCGTGTCCTCGACGTCTTCCTCGATAATGTCGAGACCATAGAGGTCGGAGGCCAGGCGCGGCGCGAGCGCGGCCATCGACCGGTTCTGCATTTCGGCCACCAGCTTGGCGGCACCTGCCGTGTCACCGGCCACCATCGGCTTCCAGCCGTTCTTGCGGATATATTTACGGCACTGTCCCAGCGCATGGATGTGGCTGTGGACGGTCTTGATCTCCTCGCGCTTCACGCCCGGCAGCACCATGAGCTGGAAGTGGATCGGCAGGAAATATTCACCCACGATGTGCAGCTTCGATTCTGGCAGGAGATGGTGGATGTCGGCAACGCGACCGGCGATCGTGTTCTCGATCGGGATCATGGCGAGATCGGCCTTGCCGGTCTCCACCGCATTGAACGCATCCTCGAAAGTCGGGCAGGGCAACGGCTCCATGCCCGGATAGACATTGCGGCAGGCGGTGTCGGAATTCGCGCCCGGCTCGCCCTGGAAGGAAATGCGGTTGGTCTTTTCAGCCATGGTCAGGCCCTGTCTTGATTGGAAAGAATTTCGCGGGCGCGCTCGAGGTCTTCGGGCGTGTCCACGCCGAGAGGCACGGAGTTCACGATCTCGACGTCGATGCGCATGCCGGCCTCCAGCGCGCGAAGCTGCTCCAGCCGTTCACGCTTTTCGAGCGCAGAAGGCTTGAGCTTGACGAAGCGTTCGAGGGCCGCGCGGCGATAGGCATAGAGCCCGATGTGATGATAAAGCGGCCCCTCGCCTGACGGCGCGGTGGCGCGGGTAAAGTAAAGCGCGCGCAACCGGCTTTCCGCGAGCGGGGAACCGACGACCTTCACCACGTTCGGATCCGTCTTTTCCTCTTCGCGCGTAATCTCCACGCAGAGCGTGGCGATATCCACCTCGGGGTCTTCGAGGGGCTTGAGCACGGCGGCAATCGTTTCAGACTCGATGGTGGGCAGGTCGCCCTGCACGTTGATGACGATTTCGACGTCACCTTCCACATCGAGCGCCGTCAGCGCCTCGTAGATGCGGTCGGAACCCGATTCGTGATCGGTCCGCGTCATCACCGCCTCATGGCCATGCGCGCGCACAGCCTGGGCAATTCCGGCCGCGTCGGTGGCCACCACCACGCGGCCCAGCCCGCTCGCACGCGCACGGTCGGCGACCTGGACGATCATCGGGCGGCCGCAGAGGTCGGCAAGCGGCTTTCCGGGCAGGCGCGTGGCCCGCAAACGGGCGGGGATCAGGATGAGGTGCGACATGAGGATTCCTCAAGGTCCGAGAAAACGACGGTGGAAAGTGGCAAAACGTCTCACTGGCTGCGCTCTTATAGGTGTTGCAACGGGCGAGCAAAAGACCTAGTTTCCGCCAAATTCTGCTGGCTCGGCCGGCAAAGGGATAATGCCGTCGGTTGCCTGGAAAGAGGGTTTTTCCGGGAAAAAGCCGATAAATGGAGCCAGGGGCGAATGGACTCATTGGAATTCAACAAAATTGTCGGCGGCCTGCTGGGCACCGTTTTCGTAGTATTCTCCATCTCGCTGCTCTCGGACAGCATCTTCGCTTCGTCCGCTCCCGAAAAGCCGGGCTTCGCCATCGAGGCGGCTGAGGCCGAGGCGTCCGCAGGCGGCGAGGCCGCGCCGGCCGCCAAGCCGATCGCCGAGCTGCTCGCCAGCGCCGACGCGAAGGCCGGCGAATCCGTGTTCAAGAAGTGCCAGGCCTGCCACTCCGGCGAAAAGGGCGGCCCCAACAAGGTCGGTCCGGACCTGTGGGACATTGTGGATCGCCCGGTCGCCGAACATGAGGGCTTCTCCTACTCGGCCGGTATGAAGGATTTCTCCAAGGGCGGTGAAACTCTCTGGACCTACGACAACCTGGACCATTTCCTCACCTCGCCGAAGGGCTTCGTGAAGGGCACCGCGATGGGCTTTGCCGGCATCAAGAAAGATGACGAGCGTGCCAACCTGATCGCCTATCTGCGCACCCTGTCGGACAGCCCCAAGCCGCTGCCCGAGGCAGGCGCTGCCCCCGCCGCCCCGGCTGAAGGCGAAGCGCCGAAGGAAGGCGCGGCTCCCGAGGCACCGGCCGAAGGTGGCGCAACCCAGCCGGCACCGGCGCAGTAACGAAATAATCATCGCCAGATCATGAAAAAGCCGGGTTCAGCCCGGCTTTTTTGTTAGACTTTCCACCGGAACCGGCGGAAGCGCAGTGCGCAGCTTCCCTCACCTGTTCCGGGCGCTAGATTGGGCAACAGATTGCGAGGTTGGATATGCGGGCAGGGCTTGCGCGAATCATCGGTACAATCGGCATCGTGCCGGCCATGCTTGCGGCAAGCCTCCTCACCGCCTCCGCCGACGAATGGCGCACGTCTTCAACGCTCGGCGCCGAGTCGAGATACGGCAGCGATTTCCAGCGATACGACCACGTGAACCCCGATGCGCCCAAGGGCGGCACGCTGAATTCGGTCGCCAGCGGCACCTATGACAGCTTCAACCCCTATATCGTGCAGGGCGCTCCGGCGGCAGGCTTTGCAGAATTCGGCGGCGGCCTGCTCTATGAAACGCTGATGGAGCAATCGCTCGACGAACCGGGCGTCAGCCATGCGATGATCGCCGAAGCCTTCAAATATCCGGATGACTTCTCCTCGGCCACCTATCGCCTGAACCCGAATGCCAAATGGCACGACGGCGAGCCGATTACCGTCGACGACGTCATCTGGTCCTTCAACATGCTGAAGGCCAACAGCCCGCGCTACAATCGCTACTACGCCGATGTCATCGAAGCGGTGGCGGTGTCCGATCGCGAGGTCGAGTTCCGATTCGACCAGAAGGGCAACCGTGAGCTGCCCAAGATCATGGGCGATCTCGTGGTGCTACCCAGGCACTGGTGGGAGGGCACCGACAAGAACGGCAAGAAGCGCGACATCACCCGGCCGACGCTGGAGGCCCCTTTAGGGTCCGGCGCCTACAGGATCGAACGCTTCAAGCCGGGCTCGGAGATCGTCTGGGCGCGCGTGCCGGACCATTGGTCGGCCAATCTCGGCGTGAATGTCGGCCGCAACAATTTCGACCACAAGCGCTACACCTATATCCAGGACGACAACGCCGCATGGCAGGCCTTCACCAAGGGCGGCTACCAGGACATACGGTCGGAAAACAGCTCGCGGCGCTGGATGACGGAATACAATTTCCCAGCCGTCAAGGCAGGCGATGTGCTGAAGAAGGAGTTCACGGCCACCGCCTTCGTGTTCATGCAGGGCTTTGCCCTCAACATGCGCCGGCCACAGTTCCAGGATCGCCGCGTGCGCGAGGCGCTGACCCTGGCCTTCGATTTCGAATCGATGAACCGCACGCTGTTCTACGGCCAGAACACCCGCACCTCCAGCTACTTCGTCGGAAGCGAGTTGGCGTCGAGCGGCCTGCCCACAGGCAAGGAGTTGGAAATCCTCGAACCCTATAGGGACCAGTTGCCACCGGAGCTGTTCACCCACGAATTCAAGCTACCCGTCTACGACAACCCGCAGTCCGAACGGCAATATCTGCGCCAGGCGGTCGGGCTGTTCGCCGAAGCCGGCTGGAAGATCAGTAACGGCAAGATGGTCAACGACAAGGGCGAGCAGTTCAGGATCGAATTTCTGGGCAGCGGACCGACCGACGAGGTGATCTCGAATTCCTTCGTCGGCACGCTGCGCAAGATCGGCATCGCCGCCTCGCTGCGCATCGTGGACACCTCGCAATATATCAATCGCATCAACGACTTCGATTTCGACGCGACAACCACGATCCTCAACCAGTCCAACTCGCCCGGTAACGAGCAGCGCGATTTCTGGAGCTCCAAGGCCGCCGATACGCCCGGCTCGCGCAACCTGATGGGAATCAGGAACCCGGTGGTCGATGCGCTGGTCGAGCGCATCATCTATGCGACCGACCGCGACGATCTGGTTGCCGCCACCCATGCGCTCGACCGTGTGCTCCTGTGGAACTACTACACGATCCCGCAATGGCACCGGACCAAGCAGTGGATCGCCCACTGGAACAAGTTCGGCATGCCCGAAACGCAACCGGAATATACCGGCGCCGATACCGATTCCTGGTGGATCGACCCGGAAAAGGAAAAAGCGCTGGCTGCAAAATACAAGGGCGCCAATTGATGGGTCCCGTTCTTTCGCGGCGCGGTTTCCTCGCATTCGGCGCGGCTGCGGCACTTCTGCCCGATCTCGCCTTTGCCGCTTCCCCGACGGGCGCGAAACTGCACGGCCTGTCGGCCTTCGGCGACCTGAAATATCCGACCGACTTCACGCATTTCGACTATGTCAATGCCGAGGCGCCCAAGGGCGGAACCTTCATCTTCTCGCCGCCCAACTGGGTCTTCAACCAGAACCCGCTGACCTTCAATACGCTGAACACTTTCGTGGCCAGGAGCGACGCGCCGCCACGCATGGAAATGTGCTTCGATTCGCTGATGGCGAGTGCGCTGGACGAGCCGGACGCGCTCTATGGGCTGATCGCCGAAGGCGTCACCATTTCGGACGACCGCAACAGCTTCGAGTTCTCATTACGACCTGAAGCCCGCTTCCATGACGGTTCGCCGCTGACTGCGGAAGACGTCGCCCATTCCTTCAAACTGTACAAGCAAGACGGCCATCCCAGCCTGCTGTTGCCGCTCAGCCAGATGACCGAGGCGGTGGCTGTCGATCCGCATACCTTCCGCCTGACCTTTTCAGGCAGGCAGCCGGCGCGCACCATCCTCGGGGTGGCCGGTTTTCCGATCGTATCGAAGGCCTATTTCGAGGCCAATCCCTTCACCAGCGCCAATATGAAGCCGCCGCTCGGCTCCGGTCCGTACAAGGTAGGTCGCGTTGTGCCCGGCCAGACCATCGAGTATGAGCGCGTCGAGGACTATTGGGCACGCGACCTGCCCGTCAATCGCGGGCTCTACAATTTCCACCGCATCCGCATCGAGTTCTACCGCGACCGGCAGGCCGGCTTCGAAGCCTTCAAGAAAGGCGACGTGCTCTATCGGCAGGAATTTACTGCCCGCGCCTGGGCGACCGGCTACGACTTTCCCGCGCTGAAGGAAGGCAAGGTCGTCAAACGCGAGTTCCCCGCCGAGAAACGTCCTTCGATGCAGTCCACCGCCATCAATGAGCGGCGCGAACGTTTTCGCGATCCACGCGTGCGCAAGGCGATTGCCATGTGCTTCGACTTCGAGTGGACGCGTCGCAACCTGTTCTACGGCTCCTACGAGCGTGCGCAGTCCTGCTTCGAGCGCTCGGACTACCGGGCGGACGGACTGCCCTCGCCGGCGGAACTGGCGCTGCTGGAATCGCTGCGCGGCAAGATCCCCGACGAAGCCTTCGGCGAGGCCGTCATCCAGCCCGTTTCGGACGGCTCGGGCCGGGACCGCAAGCTGCTGGGGGCGGCGTTGAAACTGCTCGGCGAAGCCGGCTGGAAGCGCGCCGGGCAGTTCGTGCAGAACGGCAAGGGCGAGAGACTGACGGTGGAACTGCTTGTCGATGACCAGGACTGGATTCGCATTCATTCGCCCTGGGTCGAGAATATGAAGGCCATCGGCATCGATGCCTCGATCCGGGTCGTGGATTCGGCGCAGTACACCAACCGCAAGCTCGAATTCGACTTCGACCTCGTGACCATGGCCCAGTCCTTCACCGCGACGCCGACCCGCGACGAGATCGAAGCGACGTTCCATTCACGCGCGGCCACCCTGCCCGGCTCGAGCAACCTGGCCGGCATCGCCGATCCCGCCGTAGACGCGCTTGTGGAGGCTGCCGGAAGGGCGGAAAGCCGTGAGGACCTGATCACGGCGCTGCGTGCGCTGGACCGGGTCTTGCGCGCGCGTCTCGACTGGATTCCAAATTGGTATCTTCCGAATCACCGGGCGGCGTTCTGGGATATGTTCGGCTTCAAGGAACCCAAACCCGACTTCGGCTTCCCGGTCGAAGCCATGTGGTGGTTTGACAAGGACAAGGCTGCAGCGATTGGCAAGGCTTAGACTTCCACTCCAGGCAAGGGATGGCTCTTGGCATTACCCCCGCCTGTCATTGGCGAGGCCTGCCTGATGGGTGCCTATATCCTGCGCCGCATCCTTTTGATGATCCCGACCCTGTTCGGCGTCATGGCGATCTCCTTTGCCGTCGTGCAGTTCGCGCCGGGCGGACCGGTGGAGCAGGTGATCGCCAAGCTGACCGGGCAAGGCGGCGACGCGACCGAACGCATTTCCGGTGGCGGCGGCGAACCCGGCATGACCAATTTCGATGCCGGCGGCATCGCCTCGTCCAAATATCGCGGGGCGCAGGGGCTCGACCCCGAATTCATCGCCAAGCTGGAAAAGCAGTTCGGCTTCGACAAGCCGCCGCTCGAACGCTTCTTCATGATGCTGTGGGACTATGCCCGCTTCGACTTCGGCCAGAGCTATTTCCGCGACATCAGCGTGCTCGACCTGATCCTCGAAAAGATGCCCGTGTCGATCTCCATCGGCCTGTGGGTGACGCTGCTGTCCTATCTGATCTCGATCCCGCTCGGCATCCGCAAGGCGGTGAAGGACGGCTCCTCCTTCGACACCTGGACCAGCGCGGTCGTCATCATCGGCTATGCCATTCCCGGCTTCCTGTTCGCCATCCTTCTGATGGTGCTGTTTGCCGGCGGTTCCTTCTTCGACTGGTTCCCGCTGCGCGGCCTCACCTCCGACAATTGGGAGCAACTGTCGTGGCCGGCGCGCATCCTCGACTATTTCTGGCACATTACGCTGCCGCTGACGGCGCTGGTGCTGTCGGCCTTCGCCACCACGACGCTGCTGACGAAAAATTCCTTCCTCGATGAAATCCGCAAGCAATATGTGGTCACGGCCCGCGCCAAGGGCCTGTCGGAACGCAGGGTGCTCTACGGGCACGTCTTCCGCAATGCCATGCTGATCGTGATCGCCGGCTTTCCCGGCGCCTTCATCTCGGCCTTCTTCACCGGTTCGCTGCTGATCGAGAACATCTTCTCGCTCGATGGGCTGGGGCTGCTTGGCTACAAGTCCATTCTCGACCGCGATTATCCGGTGGTGTTCGCCAATCTCTACATCTTCTCGCTCATCGGCCTCATCGTCAGCCTGATCTCCGACCTCACCTACACATGGATCGATCCGCGCATCGACTTCGAGCGGAGGGACGTGTGATGACGACCGTGGAGGACGTGACGGGCGCACGCGGCAAACGCCCCCGGCTGTCGCCGCTCAACCAGCGGCGCTGGGCCAGCTTCAAGGCCAACCGGCGCGGCTACTGGTCGCTCTGGATATTCATGGTCCTGTTCGTGCTGTCGCTGTTTGCCGAATTCATCGCCAACGACCGGCCGCTGATCGCCTCCTACAAGGGCGAAATCCTGTTTCCGGTCCTGATCGACTATCCGGAAGAGAAGTTCGGCGGCTTCTACGCGGTGACCGACTATCGCGATCCCGCGATAAGCGACGAGATAAAGGCGCATGGCTGGCTGATCTGGCCGCCGATCCGCTACAGCTACAACACTGTCAACAACGAGATTCCGGAAGCCGCTCCCGCCAGACCTTCCTGGCTGTATCCCAAGGAGGTGCGTTGCCAGCGCTACCCGCAGGGCGTGGATGACGAGAACTGCACGATCGGCAACTGGAACTGGCTGGGCACGGACGACCAGACACGCGACGTGCTGGCGCGCGTCATCTACGGGTTCCGCATCTCGGTGCTGTTCGGCCTGATCCTGACCGCCGGTTCGGCGCTCATCGGCGTGACGGCGGGCGCCATACAGGGCTATTTCGGCGGCTGGACCGACCTGCTGTTCCAGCGTTTCATCGAAATCTGGTCGGCCATTCCGGTGCTCTACCTGCTGCTCATCATCTCGGCCATTCTGCCGCCGGGCTTCTTCATCCTGCTCGGCATCATGCTGCTGTTTTCCTGGGTGGCTTTCGTGGGCGTGGTGCGCGCCGAATTCCTGCGCGCGCGCAATTTCGAGTATGTGAATGCCGCGCGCGCGCTCGGCGTGCCCAACCGCACGATCATGATCCGCCACCTGCTGCCCAACGCCATGGTGGCGACGCTGACCTTCCTGCCCTTCATCCTCAACGGCTCGATCACGACGCTGACATCGCTCGATTTTCTCGGCTTCGGCCTGCCTCCCGGCTCGCCCTCGCTCGGTGAACTGCTGAAGCAGGGGCAGCGCAACCTGAACGCCCCCTGGCTCGGCTTTTCAGGCTTCCTCGTAATTTCGATCATGCTGTCGCTGCTGATCTTCATCGGCGAGGCCACCCGCGACGCCTTCGATCCGCGGAAGACATTCCGATGAGCGGTTGGAGATGGTATAATCCTGCCGGATTTCTACCATGGAGACCGGCATGGGCATGAATATCAAGAACGAGCGGGTGGAGAGGCTGGCACGGGACCTCGCCCGGGAAACCGGTGAGACCCTGACTACGGCCATCGAGCGCGCGCTGGAAGACAGGCTGGAGAGGCTCGCACGGCACAAGGAGCGGGAGTGGCGATATCAGCGGATCAAGGAGATCGTCTCGCGCCTTCCGCCGACACCGCCCGGCATAACGAGCGACCATTCCGATCTCTATGACGACGATGGGCTTCCGGCATGATTGTCGACGCCTCCGCCCTGCTGGCCATTGTCCTCGGAGAAGAGGACGGAGACTCATATAGCCGCGCGATCGCCGATGAGCTCGACGATATCTTCATCTCGCCGATTAATTTCGTGGAGGCCGCGATAAGGGCTGACAAGAAAGGTCCCGAGACCGGGGAGGCGCTGGACGAAATCATGCGGGTAGGAGCGATAAAGCTCGCACAGATTACACGGACCCAGGCGCAAATTGCCCGCGAAGCCTACCAACGGTTCGGCAAGGGCAATCATCCGGCAAGGCTCAACCTCGGCGACTGCTTCGCATATGCACTCGCCAAGGCGCGAAGCGAAAAGCTCCTCTTCAAGGGCGACGATTTCCGCAAGACCGATATCGAGGCCGCCCTTTGACCACGCTGCTTTCCGTCCGCGATCTTTCGGTTGCGTTTTCCAATGGCGGCCTCACGCAGACCTCCGTCGACCACATCTCCTTCGACATCGGTAAGGGCGAGACGGTGGCGCTGGTCGGCGAATCGGGATCGGGCAAGTCGGTCTCGGCGCTGTCGGTGCTGAAACTGCTGCCCTATCCGGCGGCAAGCCACCCCTCGGGCGAAATCCTGTTCCACGACCGGAATCTGCTGGCGCTGAGCGAGAAGGAACTGCGGCAGGTGCGCGGCGGCAAGATCTCCATGATCTTCCAGGAGCCTATGACCTCGCTCAACCCGCTGCACACGATCTCGCAGCAGATCGTCGAAATCCTGCGCCTGCACCAGCCGATGAGCCTGAAGGACGCACGCGCGCGCACGCTGCAACTCTTCACCGATGTCGGCATCCGCGAGCCCGCCAAGCGGCTCGACGCCTATCCACACCAGCTTTCGGGCGGCCAGCGGCAACGCGTGATGATCGCCATGGCGCTGGCCAACCAGCCCGAATTGCTGATCGCCGACGAGCCGACGACGGCGCTGGACGTCACCGTCCAGGCACAGATTCTCCAGTTGCTGGACGAGTTGAAGCAGCGCAGCGGCATGTCGATGCTGTTCATCACCCACGATCTGGGCATTGTTCGCCGCATCGCCGACCGGGTCTGCGTGATGACCAAGGGCAAGATCGTCGAGGCAGGCCCCACCGAGCAGATATTCTCCAATCCCCAGCATGAATATACCCGCCACCTTCTGGCCGCCGAGCCGAAGGGCAAGCCCCCGGCAACCGACGAAAACGCCAAGCCCGTCATGTCCGGCAAGGACATCAAGGTCTGGTTTCCGATCAGGCAGGGCTTCTTCCGCAAGACGGTCGACCATGTGAAGGCCGTGGATGGTATCGACCTCACCGTGCGGGCCGGCCAGACGCTGGGCGTGGTGGGCGAATCGGGATCGGGCAAGACCACGCTGGGGCTGGCGCTTTCGCGCATGATCTCCTCCACCGGGCAGATCAAATTCGAGGGCCGCGACATCAACGCCCTCACCTTCAACGACATGCGGCCGCTGCGCAGCGACCTGCAGATCGTGTTCCAGGACCCGTTCGGTTCGCTCAGCCCGCGCATGTCGGTGGCCGAGATCATCGAGGAAGGGCTGAAAATCCACGCCCCCAAGCTCTCAGACGACGAGCGCGACCGGCAGGTGGTGGACGTGCTGAACGAGGTGGGGCTCGATCCCTCGACCCGCTTCCGCTACCCCCATGAATTCTCCGGCGGCCAGCGCCAGCGCATCGCGATTGCGCGTGCGATGGTGCTGAAACCCCGCTTCGTCATGCTGGACGAGCCGACATCGGCGCTCGACATGAGCGTGCAGGCGCAGGTGGTGGATCTGCTGCGCGGCCTGCAGGCCAAGCACGACCTTGCCTACCTGTTCATCAGCCACGATCTCAAGGTGGTGCGGGCGCTGGCCAATGACGTGATCGTCATGCGCAACGGGCGGATCGTCGAGGCCGGCTCCTCGCGGCAGATTTTCGAGAACCCGCAAACGGATTACACGCGCGCGCTGATCTCGGCGGCGTTCCGCATCGAAACGGCGCCAGCCGGCGTCGTCAGCGAATAGCAAGAAAAGAGGGAGGGCACGGCATGGAGAAGGGCCGTATTCTGTTGTCGGTCACGGGGTTCAACCCGCAGCGCTGGCATGAGCTTCTGGCGGCAGAGCGCGACGTGGTGCTAAAACCCGACAGCGCGACGGACCCGTCGATAACCTATGCCGTGGTCTGGAAGCAGCCGCCGAACATCCTGGCCAAGCTGCCGAACCTGCGGGTCATCTTTTCCATCGGCGCCGGTGTCGATCACCTGTTCAACGATCCCGGCCTGCCGGACGTGCCGATCGTGCGCGTGGTGGCCGACAATCTGGCCCGCCACATGACCGAATATGTCGTCTGGCGCGTGATCGACCATCATCGCCAGGGCGCGCTGTACCGCGCCCAGCAGCAGAAGAAGATCTGGCACGAGCCATTGCAGAGGCCGGCCGAAGACGTCTCGGTGGGCATCATGGGACTGGGCCAGCTCGGCCGGGCGGCCGCGCGGACATTGATGGGGCTTGGCTTCCGCCTCAACGGCTGGAGCCGCACCGAGCAAGCGATGGAAGGCGTGACGACCTTCCATGGCGAGCAGGGTCTGATCCCCTTCCTCAATGCCACCGACATTCTGGTGGTGCTGCTGCCGCATACACCGGCGACCGAAGGCATCATCAGCCATGACCTTCTGCGTCACCTGCGCCGCCGCAACGCGCTCGGCGGAGCGGTGCTGATCAATGCCGGGCGCGGCAAGCTGCAGAAGGACGCCGACATTGTGCGCGCGCTGGACGACGGCACGCTGAAGGAGGCCAGCCTCGATGTGTTCGAGGTCGAACCGCTGCCGAAGACGAGCCCGATGTGGACGCATCCCAAGGTGTTCATCACACCGCATGCGGCAGCCACATCCGACCCCGAGCATCTCATCCCACCGATGCTGAAGCAGATGGACGCCTTCGAGCGCGGCGAGCCGCTGGACCATATCGTCGACCGCGCGGCGGGGTATTGAGGGCGGACAGAGACCGGGATCTAAACCACTTACCCTCCCCTTCGAAGGGGAGGGAAGAAACTCACGGGCGCCGGAAACTCGTGGGGCCGCCATAGAGATAGCCGATGCGCTCGACCGCCTCGCGCAAGCTCTCGCGCGACACCATCATGGTGTGGCCATTGGCATGGATCATGTTTTCGGCATCGGTCATGATAGCGACATGACCCTTCCAGAACACCAGATCGCCGCGCCGCAGGCCGGAAAAATCCGCACCCGGAACGATGGGGTCCCCCACCGAAGCCTCTTGCATATCGGTGTCGCGCAACACCCTGCGCCCGGCCATCAGCATGGAAAGCTGCACCAACCCCGAGCAGTCTATGCCGAAGCCCGACACGCCGCCCCACAGATAGGGCGTGTTAAGGAAGGTTTCCGCAACGGCGACGTAATCCTCCGCCACCGCCTCGACCGGTGCGACATGTCCGGCGACAACGGCCTGCCCGGATGAAAGCAGCGCATAGGCCGTGCCGCGCGTCTCGGCCTGACCCGTCACGGTGACGAGCGCGCCCATGGACAATTCGCCCGCGCGCGCAAAGCGCAGGTCAGGCCCCGGATAGACGAAAGTGCGCGGGACGATGACGCGATGTGTCGGCGCGTGCTCATGCGGGACGACGGCCGATTGCACGACATAACCGACATAACCGTCGCGCTCTGCCTGTACCCACGCCCAGCCCGGCGTTTCGTCGAACACCAGCACGTCGTCGCCATGGATGAGCTGCGTGTCGATGGCGGAATCGTCGCGCGGCGACTTCTTCAGATCCGCCACCGAGGCAGCGATGCGCGCCGGGCGACCGGTGACGAACCGTTCGGCCGACACCTGACCTTTCAGGCGGGCGTCGGCAAGGTCGGGACGAAAGGCATGCAGGCGGGCATCGCGGGCGGTCAAATCGGTAACTCCATTGCTTTGGCAATGATAGCATCGCCAAAGCGCTCGACATAGAGCGCGCCCTCCACGGTGCGCTTGATAAGCACGTTGCGCCTGTCGAGCTCGTCCCGGTGGCGCGACACCAGTTTCAGCGCGCCCATCGTGTCGAGCGCGCGCGTGATCACCGGCTTGGTGACGTTGAGCCGTGCCGCCAGCCCGCGCACCGTATGCGGCGGCGGGTCGAGATAGATGGTCAGCAGGATCGCCATCTGCCGAACCGTGAGGTCGGGCGCGTCATCGCGCACCTCGGCAAGGTTGACCTGCTGCCAAAGTCGCAAAGCCTGGCTCGGACGCAAATGGACTGCCATGCGCCCAGAATGCCGCGAAAACGTTTCGGTTCCGTTTCAGTCCAGGCGGACGCTGGACCATGATGCCGAAAAGCGGAACCGCTCTTCGGCAACATCATGACCCATCATTGATTGCCGCCTTTGTGTGACGCGCGGAAGCGATGCCACTTCGCTGCAAAATGCTCGGTCAGCCGAAGCGGGCCGAGCG
>Ga0182738_1001343_pt1 | contig 30978 bp, 23 predicted proteins | sample eDN5th30CBELigMG_FD_128876 | JGI IMG/M metagenome (GOLD analysis project Ga0182738, IMG submission 128876) | Enriched Miracle-Growth compost microbial communities from Emeryville, California, USA - eDNA 5th pass 30_C BE-Lig MG (version 2)... ...
AAGAGCAAGGCATAAAATGAGGCAAAGAGGAAAGGCTTTAAACAAGCGCATTCGGACTTTGGGATTTTATTGAGATAAAAAAGTTTTTATATGATGATGCATAAGGTTCAGGGGAGCCGGATATAAATACTAAACCGATTGAGAGAAAGGCGCGAATTTTGGTCAACGATTTTTCTGGAGAAGAAATATAATATTTTTTTTTAAAACTTTAATTTCCTCAGGTCATTTAAAGAAGAAAACCCTGGGATTATACTGAGAAATATGCTTTGGTTTGATGGGTTGAGTAAGAGAGGAAAGAAGGCACTGCAGTTAAGAGGCTGGAAGTTTTCTTGAAAGAGCAAAGATTGATCGACTTAGTTTTTAATAAACAAAATGTTGTGATAGCGGTAATTTTTAATTAAAAACATTTGAGAGAGTTATTTTATAAGACCCGCTCGCTGAGTTTATCAAAACCGGAGTAGATTTAGGATTTAGCGAAGAGTTTTTCGGGGGAAAAAGGATTTGATTATGAAGACCCGAAGCGATCATAAGTCATATTTTTCACTTTTCTCTGAAGCAACAAGAAAGGCGAGAGAGAATGGTGTAGAGGTTTGAGGGTATCACGGCTCTTGTCCGGATATGCCTTGGTCAAGTTTGCTTTTTTTAAATATGTTAAAACAAGATAAAAATAGAAAATAGTCAGTATTTTGCGCCTTTTTATGTTGTTCCAACTTAAAGACTCTAGCGACTTCAAAATTTGTAGTAGGCAGGTTCTAGAGGTGGATTCCTTTCGAAGGGTGGAAGAAAGGTCGTTTGAAATTTTCAATGGACCTTAGAAGTTGGAAGAAAGTTAACATAACAGAGTATTTTGGTAAAAGAACCCGCCAATTTGTTTAATCGAAATAGATTTTTTGCTTTCAGAACATCAAAAAGCTTTGATAAAATGAGAAACTCAACTTAAAAACTGCCAGGTAAAAAAAGTTTTGGATGCAATCCAGGGAGCATAAAAAACTAATACCCTCGTTTTTTCTCGCATGAAAATTTTAGTTGCTTTTGTATTTGTATTTAGATCTAAATAACTCAAGTCGTTAATGCGAGGATGTTGAATGAATGTTATAAACAGTTCACTCAGGAAAAACAGTTTCTTCACTAGTTAACTTGATTTTTTTCTAAGGAAAAACCATTCCTGGGTTTCTCTCTTAGGATAAACTATTCTTCCAATTTCTTTGTTTACAAAGAAAGCTACATTAATTGTTTCGTTTCTGCGAAATTGCCCAGACAGGAATATCTTTTTCAACAAAATTGTTTGAGAATTTTCAAGGACTTTTGTACAAGAAGATGAATTTTTTGGTTTGAACAGTAGGTTTATGACAAGATATCGTAGAATATAAACTACTTTATTTATAAGAGCATCAGGAAAAATATATCAATTATGGATAAATTAATTATTTTGGTTTTTTTAGGAGATTATAGACATTCATAGGAAAGAATATCATTGTACATCTTGGTTCCAGAATAATTTTCATCGATAATTTTAATAAACCCATTATCTGGAAGGGGTTCAAATTCAGGCTCGAATCTATTCTGACTGATTTGTCTGAATTCTTGGATATGAGCTTTCAAATCTTGAATTTCGACTTTGTCTTCACCGATTCTGGTGGCTTCTCCTCTGACAATAAGAGTGTTTACATAGTAAAAGACTCTCTTCATCCTGGATCTGAGAAGTCTAAAGATAATGTCAAATTCATCTCTGAGCATTTTTCCTTCAAATTGTGTCAAAGTTGGAGATTTTTCAGATAAGCCAGGAAGAGCATTTGCTTCAATGAACCACAAATTAAGTTTATCATCAAGCATGAAATCAACACCATAGAGTTCAAACAAAGAGCTTCTTTTAAGGAAGCTATGCTGGGACATTCTAAGGAGATGGACCATAGCTTTTTTGCATTCAGGTCTGAGGACATTATCAACCCAATTAGGATCAGTGACCAGACCTTCTTGAAGAATGTAGTTTTGGAACTTGTCAAAGAGCCAAGATTGGTCTTCTTTGAGTTCAGCATAGGTTCTGCCATTATAGAATCCAGTTTTTTTGGCTTCAGCAAGTTCGGGACTGATGGCAGAGTTGGTAACAAGAGAGCTTTTTTCTTGAGAATGAGCATCATATTGGGTGAATGAAATTCTGAAATAGCCATCATGGTAGAAAGCAATAAGAGGGTTGGTGGAAGCAATCAACAAGTAGAGTCTAAAATCAGATTTTTTGCCGTCGATGAGCAAAGGATTAGGGACAAAGTGTTGGATGAGAGCTCTTTCTTTTTGCTTTCCACAAGCTTCTCCGTTTTGATAAAATTTTCTGATTTCATTTTCCTCCTTCAGGTCAACAGGAGTGACTCCAGATCCAGCATGTAAACCAACAATTTTTCTGATAAAGACAATATTTTTGTCTTCTTTTTCTTGTTGATACTCTTGACTGTTGATGACTTGGAAAAATTCTTGGCAATGTTGTTTATCAGTCATGACAAAACTTTTAGGGAAGAATTTTCTGAAGCATTGGGGTCTTGATTCGTAGCGTTTAGCATACTCCCGAAGATTTAAGGCAGCAAAATCTTTTTGGTAGAGATTCCTGTGGCCGGGAATATGATTAGAACTTTGTCCAAGGCAAGAAAATTGTTTTCCAACGTGTCTGTAATTGTACATGGTCCCACCAGTGACAACGAGGTTTGTGTTAAGGGCCATTGGATATTCTTGGTCTGTTTCGTAGCTTCTATGATGGATTTTAGGGTTAACATTTGTAGCAAACAGATCAAGGGCAAATCTTCTAGCGAAATGCTCAGGATTGTAACTGGACATATAATTGCTTTCAGTGAAGATATAGCTTGGATTTTGGGTCCAATAAGCCCGGTGGTTGTCACAATATTGGTCATCTGACTTAAAGCCGATGTAATAGTTTTTATACTGCCTGGGTCTGAGTTGATAAGGACCCTCCCCCCAGTAAGGTTCAAAAATATCGAGTTCTTTAAGAACCAAGTTTGCTAAAGAATAATCTTCAAAGGCAAGGTCATCAAGCTGTGCATTAACTCTGAAGGGGGTGTTGTTTGCATTGGCTAGCGAGAGATAAGTACTAGTCATGATGAAAGAGATAAAGAGAGCTTTTTGGATAAGACTCATCTTGAAAGTTTTGAAAGTATTTGTTATTATATTCAAAGAAAGAAATGAGCGTTTATATAGAGAAGAGGTAGAGAGGGGCGGGAGCGTGGTTAAAAATAGAACTAAAGTAATGGAATATTTGGCTGGCTCCAGTCATTATAAAGGGACCTGACATTTCATTAATTTGCAATAGTATTTTGTTTTGAACTCGTTGGATGAGAAAGTATCTTGGTCGAAAGAGAGAGATTTTCCAAAAGAAAAGAGCTATTTGAGAGTGGGAGAGTTAGCTAAGCAAGTCCTTGAGATCAGGTCAGAAATTATGAGAAGCGCTTTTAGTCTTAGGAAATATTTTGAGTATGAGCGGGAAATACGTCCAGCAATCAACTCCGATTGAAAAACTGAAGGTTAAGAAAGGAAGTCTTTAACGACGAGCGCGTTCCTTGAGGAAAATCTAAAGTTAAGTTTAGGCTTAGAAAGCCCGAGATTTTTTTTTATCCAGAAAAATTCTCCTTGGTAAAGAGGCTGTTATAAAAAGAGAAAATGGGATTCTTGTTGATAAGGATGAATAAGGAATAAAGCTTGAAGAAATTAAAAGAATGAAAATGTAATTTAAGAGATTAAATTGATGAGACAACGAAATAGGAATGAGAAGTTAATATCTCTCTTGAGTTTTTCTTTCCCAGTTGAAACAGAACTGGAGGCGCTATTTTTAGTACGTGAAAATTTTATTTTCCTATAGGAATCAAAAACTGAGAGCCAAATCAAGTTTTTCGCGAGTTTTTTCAATATTAGAAGAGAAATGATTTTTCCAAACAAGATATTTAAGTGGTTGCTTTCCAAGTTAACGAAGTCTAAGGATTGATGAATTTTGAGAATATATAACTTAAGAGCTTTATTTTGTCAAAAAGGCTTATGAAATTAGGTTTTAATCATAAGGGGACTCGAAGACATTTCTCTCGACATTTATAACAGGGAGAAAAAGCATTACAGAAAGTTAAAAATAAAAAATCCGCCTTTCAAAGAAACTCTGATTTTCGGTTTCAACAAGAACTTTTTCCGCTGAGCTTCGTTCTCAAAGTCGGAACATGACTTTGAAGCCTTTTGGATCCAAGATTGGGGTTTTCAGCAAGGAAAAGTCTAATTCTCGAGTTTTATAGATCTTGGAATTGGAGATAAAAAAAGAAAGTTAAAGTAATCTTGGGAGTTTTCTTAATCTCTCTTAATATTCGCAACAATTAGAAACCAGTTTTTTCTAATCAAAGGAGTCGTACGTTCTGAAAAAAGTTTTTTCCAAGCAAAATGAATGAAAAAGATGTTCAAGAGATTTTTGGCATAGTATATACAGTTGTTCAAGACGAATTTCAGAAATAAAATTTCCTCTCAAGCTTTGACACGAAAAAGCGCTTACGAAGTAGATTCATTCATCAAAAAATCAGAGGGAATAAGTTTTTCCTTTGGGACAGTTTTTCAAATGAATTGTAAGATTTTTCGAAAAATATCGGGGAAAAATGTATCTATATCAACTGAATTTGGCTGAGTTTCCTTTCAAGAAGCTCATTAAGCTATTTATTGGGTTTCTGAGAAAATGGTTGGTTGATTTTATCCAAAGAGAGACAGGCTCCTGATACATTAAAAAATACTAGACTGTATAAATACATATAACGAGATATTAAGCAGTAGCAGAAGTGCCAAGTTCTTTGTCGAGAGGAACATATTTGAATTTTTCTTGCAAACTCATAATTCCATGGATGAGATAATCGCCAAGACTCAATCCAGGCTCTTCAACAAGTTTATGTAAGATAAAGCCCAATAATGCGCTTAATAGGACTGAAGCGAATATTCCAACAAAGCCAACCAAGAGAGTTTGACCACAGATAATAAGGAGGGCAAAAACGTGGATGAGGTAAACAGAATAGCTGATTTTACCCAAGAAAACAAAGGGCTGTAGTGCCATTAAGCGACCAAAGGAGCAGCTTGACCCAAAGAGATCAATAAAGAAGACAAGACCAGCATAGAATGGGGCCAGGTAATTTAGAGATTGCCACCAAGGATCATTTCTCACGTCAAAAAGGTCACCTGCTATTCCTCTATTGCGGAGTACTATACTCGCTAATCCAAGGTAGATGATAGCATCAACCAATAATTTGGCTTTTTTGGAACTGAGGGTAAAGTTGGTTGAGGTTTGTTTTGCGTAATGGAAAAGCGCTCCTGCTAAGCATCCGTACCAATAAATGCTCAAATTATTTTGGAGTTTTTGGAAGAAGGGGTAGGACATTTGGCCAAGACCAACTTGGAACATGACGATTTTTATTGTAACAAGCAAAAAGATACCCCAGAGAATTTTGAAACGAGGATTTTTGAGGAATTTATACTCGATGATCATTACCTCTGAAGAGATAATCATTATGATTGGCATGATGATAAAGTTGAAGACCATATCAACCTTGATGGTCCAGAAATGGTTGAATACATCTCCCAACAAAGCCCATTTCAAAATATCAACGTTAAAGTCCCAAAAGGGGTGTTTAAAATCCTGGATGTAATTGAGTAATTTGTACAAGACAAGCGCAGCAAGAAAAGCAGGGTAAATTCTAAAGATTCTGCGAGCAGCAAAATTAAGGATATTCAAGTTGAGTATTCGTTTGGGTTGATCATCTTTAGAGGGTTGAATTTCATCCAAAGCTTTTTTTGTCAAAAGATAGCCAGATAATACAAAAAAGAAGTAAATGGTCATTTGTCCAGCAGCAAGAAGCGAATGTGGCCCACTTAATTGATCCATATTTCCAGCATTTGAAACTACAATGAATAAGCTCGCAAGACCACGAAGGCCCATCAATGACTTGTTTAGATTCTGTTTACGTTGTTGAAACATTTTTTGAATTTATTGATAAGTCGTAAATTAACTAGAAAATTGCGTCAAATCTTGTGTGAGGGAAAATTTTAAGGTTGCATTCGAGACTCGTAGATGATGACTCTTTAATGAAGGATTTTGAGGAACCTTCTTCTCCATGAGAAAAGTAATCTTATTCATCAGAAATAAAGGGTATCTATCATACGATATTTTTCTAAAGAAAAAGATTTTTATATGAAAAAGATGATAGTCTTAGTCTTGTATGAGAAAAATTTGATACAATAAATATTATCTGGTCCAAATAAAATAAAAATAAAATAAAAAAAGTGCAAGGAATTTTATATGGAGTCATCTCTTTTGAAGAAAGAACATCAAGGGGAGCCCTGCTATGAGTTGTTGACTGATGATAGTCCAAACACACATCGACCCTTGCCGCAAAAGCCAGCAGGATTTTATAGTTTAAACGAAACTTCAACTAATACGATGTCAACAAAAGAGGAATCTCTTATAAATTTGCTCACTGGAGACGAGGCAAACGAACTCGATAAAGGATGCTTTTTAATTTACCAAATATGGCTGATTCTATTCTTTTTGGGAACGATCGCAGTTGCAGTTTGGAAATATGAGAATGTGTTTTTCTTGGTAGGGTCTTTGTATCTTGCGATTTTTTGCATAAAGGAATATCATGCTATTCGACAAAGAAGACTCGATAAAGCCAAGCAAGCTGTGATTGGATTTAAAATATTTTTTGGTTTTTTGGTGGTGATGTTGATTTTGTTGGTTTCTGTTTTAGAGAAAGAGAGAATCGAAGAAGTTTTAGTAACAACTGGAGCGATATTTGTTCTTTTCATAACAACAATATTTGGAGCCATTCAAGTCGAAAATACTCTCCGAAAGCAAAGAAATGAGAGAAAAAATCTTCGCAAAATGAAAAAATTACAAAGAAAAGCAAATGGTGATATGGCCTAAATCGTAGAGAAGAGAAGATTGATCATATTGTATTATTATTATTATTATTATTCGTAACATCAATGAAATAGATAAAGTTCACTTTCAACTTTTTAAATATACTTGTGTCTTTTTTATTTTCTGTTTATCTCATGAATTGTGAGTAAATTGGGACTGCTAATTTATTTGATAAAAAATATTCCTTGTGAATTTTTTTTATTGGTGAGAAGATCAACAAAATAGTCGAGCAGGATAAAAGTTATTTTTACTGTTGAAAGTACTGTCGGAATATATTATACTCATTAATGCAGAGTAAGTTGTTTAGTTTTAATATACAATATTTATTGTAAACAATTGAAAACAACCTGTATTTACAATTGACCTGCTCTGTTTTTAGCCGCTTTTTTCTTGTTTTGAGGGGCTTGAGTCAACGCCAAAAGAAGAATTGGCAAGGCAAGAGCCAATATTCCCAAGCCTGTATGATGTTTGACAAAATCAAAGATTGCATCTTCATCAAAGCTGGGTTGAGGGTCACTTTTGAGAGAAAAGTGATCATGAGGTTCGAGATCAATAAAATCAAATCCAACTGGATCTGAAATCCAAGTTTTGGCTATCCTTGGGAAGGATAGGAAAATAAGCATAACAAAAGCTAGAACACCAAGTCTTGTCATTTCTTTCGAAGAATCATATTTTATTTTAGTTTAGTTTATAAAATTTTACGAGAAAACAGTCTTTAAACAATTGTCAGGTAATCTAGATAAAATTATATTTTGATTTTTTGACTGTTATGAATTGTTCGATTAATATTTAGAAACTTCTTTCACGAGGTTAATCAACGAAAAATATTCTTAAGTGACCCTTAAGATGTGGTAAGGGTGACGAAGCTCAAAAAGCACAAATTTAGGATGATATTTTTCCATTTGTTGCCAAATTAAGAGAGTTAAGTTCAAATTCTTGAAAATTTGAAGATTGAACCATCGAAAATTGGGATATAAATTTGAGCGGTAGATTAATCGAGAGTAATTTTCATCGAAATCAGACAAGTAAGAACGTTCAGATTATATTTTAATATCTTGTGGAAAGATAATTCTTTTTAGGATACAAAAAATGAATATGAAAGACAAGAATTTTTGTTATTCTTTTGCATTAGTGGATAGAAGTTTGAGAAGTAAGGAATTACAATAATGGAATAAACCCAAATAATTTTCAGCTGTTTTTGTTGGATGTCTTCCAGGAAGGTTAAGTCCGATTCTTAATTTTTCAAAATCATAGACCCAGTCATCCTTGTAAATGAAATGGTCATATTTATATCTATTTGAGATTCCAAAGAAAAGCATTCCTTTCCAATAGAGTCCTCTTAAAACGTCAAACATTGTTATTGGTTTATAATGCAAGTAGTTCTAAGGAATTCAAATTAGAGTTTGTCTATGACAAAAAAAAAATTACATCAAGATTATATCTGTTTTTGATATTGAGATGATAAGCAATTAATTTGTTTCCCTATAAAAGAGCGTGAGATCGAGATGAAATATCAGCTTATTCGTTACCACAGTGATGACTTCTTTATCAAAAATATTCTTTTTGAAAATGCTTTCAAAGAGTGGGTTATCAATAATATCGGTTCTTTCTCTGGACAAACTAAATTTCTCAAATTTTTGAGTCCCGTCTCTAGCATTAAAATATATTGATTCCTATTCACATTGAGACGTTTTCCTTGTTGAATTTTACTGTTTCAGGATCCCAATCAAAATAAGTAAATGTGGTTGATTTTCCTCTTGCAAGTCTTTTTTGAAAATAAGGAAAGGCTCAAAGAAAGAAAATTACCGAGATAATTCCCAATAAATGTAATGTTCTCTTCTGGCTCTGTAAATAAATTGTGGGATCAAGATATTAGGCTGAGCGTGTCTTTCTAATTCCTGAGAAGAAAATATTATTTTGCAGTCAATCATGATTGTCAAACATTTTCAAATTGATTTTTGATCCATTTATAAGCAAAAATTGAGGCGCCTATAATCGCTAAATGATTGAAGAAGTTGTATGGATATTTTCGTCTGGGAAAAAGATTTAGGAGTCAATGTATTGTCGAATATATTACTCTGATTCGAATAGTCCACGAATGCCTTTTAAATAAAGAAGGAGAATGTCATTTTTGACTTTAAGATATCTTGGAGGGCCTGTCCTTGTTTTCACTGGCTTCAATATCCATGACATTGAGTTTTGTTATTATCGGGTAATTTAACTGGGGGAAAAATAAATCAAAACTAATTAATTATTCTCATCATGAGAAATCAATGATATTTTTTTTCTCTTGGGGATGATAACGTGAGAAAAAGTTTCTTTTTTGTTAAATGAGGGAGGAGAAGGATATTTTATACGCAATATCAAACGACTTATAATGTTTAAATTTCATACCAAAGTATTACTCTTATTAATACAAAATATTGGAGAAATTATATCGAATGAGTTCTTCTTTTTCTTCCTCAGCTTTACTGAGATTATTGAGACCATTTAAGAGCATAAAAACCCTTCTTTGATTGAATATCCTTCCATAGACCCAATATCCGTGACATTTAGTGATGATAGATCGACAAGATTCATCCTTGTCGAATCTCTCTTTCATATATGTGATATTTCTAAAGAGGCTGCTTTCGATATTTTTGAGGAAGGTTTTGCTGACTCTAAGGGCAAAATTGCAATGATTTTCGTAGAGAAGCTTAGAAAGTTCATCCTGAGCATAGATTCTTTTGATTTGCTTATCGAGGTTAGTGCTGAGCTTCACAATATTTTTGTTGATTGCAAATTGGACTTCACTGATTTTAGTGAGCTTGATATCTTCTCTGGAATCATAGAAGGAGAGCAATAAGAGGCCGCCTTCAAAATATGTGATTAATCTGTAAGAGGCAGGAAGACCCAAGCTTTCCAAGTGGACAGTGGGGATGAATTCGTCGTTTATTGACTCTGCAGTGGAGTCTTCAATATTCTCATTGAGCATTCTGCTCTTGGTTTCTGAGTTATCAATAAAACCAGTGAGGAATCCTTTATCACTCATGAGATCAAGTCTATGTCCATATTTCAATTTTGGATCGAACTTTTGGCTGTCCGGGATTCCAGTGAATTTCGTGAACAATTTGTTGACTTCGATGGACATGGTATCACCTCCAACATAGAAATAGTCGTAAAACATCTGGGCGATTTTGAGATGGAAAGTGGAATAGATAAAGTATCCATTGTAAAAGACGATTTGATGTTTGATGTTTTTATCAATATGCTTAATTACGTCCAAGAGGTAATGGACTGACATAAAGACTTTTTTGTCAATAGGAGCATAGTTGATGTAATTATCGAGATATTTGAGGATATTGAGTCTTGGGAAATTCAGGGCGTTGAGTTTTTTGTAATGTAGCATGAACTTTTCGAAAATATAGTTAAAGTCTTCATTGAAGCGTTGTTCTTCATTCATATAATTGCTCATCTTTCCATAGAATAAAGAAAATGAGGTTACAAAATGCTTGACGAAGCGCATGGCGGTTTCTTTGGTGAGATTGGGTTTTTCAACCTTGAAATTCTCGACAGGGAGAGTTGGATAAGTTTTGGTGTCACCTGGGAGATATGAAGGTTCTTCAGAGAAATTTTTCAAGACTATGCAAATCCAAAGATCGCCTTCAAAATTATCAATGAGATATGCGTATGGATTTGTGTAGACAAGTTGACTTTTGGAAGTTTCCCCATCATTAAAGACACCCCAAAAGGTGACCATGCCTTCAGCCAATCCGACATCATTTCTTTTGATTTCAATATGCACATTATCAGGATAATAATAAAGAAGTTTGGCATCTTGAAAATCTGATTCCAATGGCTTCTGAACTTTGGGCTGGAGAGTTGGATTAAAAATATAAAGTCTCTCAATTGTAAATTCATTCACACATATATTTGGGGCAAAGCTCTCTGCGTATATCATCCCTTGGATTCAGGAAATAAATAAATAATACAAATTAATTATATAATAAATTGATTGACTCATTCACTCATTGAGGAAAAAACCTTTGAAGTGAAGGGCTTGAGGCTTTGATTGACTCAAGTTTTTATGGAGATCATGTGATCTGGATAGAGAAAATTTTAAAATTGGACCCAGATCTTGACAGAAGGAGGGAAACCGAACTACCAGTTTTGAGATATGTAGAATTAAGGAAAAGTTTTTTGAAGAGAATTTGAGTTAATCTGAACTTTTATATATTTAAATCTTTAACATCTCAGAGAAAATGGTTTATTTGAAGAGAGAAAATTACAACAAATACTACTTATGCAATGTGCACTCCGTCACGACGATATTTTGCACATTTATGTATGTCATTGGTTTTTCATTTCCATTTTTCCTTGCATTTTCTACAGAGAGTACCCTTTTTAGTTTTGACATGTTATTGATGTTTTTTAGATATGTGGTTAAGGGAAGTATGGTACACTGAACAACCAATAATCGGGATTCGAAATGAAGCAATATTGTATGCTTTACAAGATGGAATGAGTTCATCCTATTCAACAGTTTCAAGTTTGAATTCTCTATACAGCAGCAAACTGACGGGAGCTTCAATATCAGTGAGTCATAAATTCCGAAATGCATTAAATTTGAATAGTCTTATAATGTGGACGAGGACAATGATGGAAAAGCCGACAAAATAATTTCAACGGTCAGTTTTATCGCAACTCCTTCAGAATTACAAGGTGTATCATTATATCTCTTTTTCGACTATGGCCTAAGAGTAAGAGAATTTTGATGGGATACAGGTATAAACATTTGAAAAGGACAGAGTGAAGATGCAGATGCAAGATTATATCAAGATTGATTTGAGTTCAGGAATCGGTTTACAAAGAGCGAATATTTACGGAACTCTAGAGTTAAATCAAAAAAGTGCTTTAAGAACAAGGTATAAAATGGGGATAGGGAGATGTGACAAATAACAATGTTTATTAGTTCATCAATAAGAGAAACGAATAATGTGAACTTTTTTATTGATCCTCTACAAAGTGTAAATGCGATATCATTAAACGAGATCAAGTCTGGTAGAAACTGTAAAAATAAAAAATTTTTCCGAGAGTCTAACTGTATCTCAGCAACGATGAAATGTGATTGCGTGACGATGATAACACCAAGTGCGTCTACTACGTCGGGATTAGTGACAATAAATTTGGAGTTGTATGTGCCAAATGCTCAAAGGATTTTGTAAATTTTTTTTTGAATTTAAAAGTGTTAACTGAATAGGTACGTTCCCACAATTCTGGAAAATTTAAAGTTTTCGTGGATTTTGTACCTGGGATACCTGATTCCCATACTCTTTGTGGTTGACAAAGTGCTCAAGTTTGCATATAGAAATCGTTTGGTGCCAACCCAAGTGCTAAACGACCTTCCTCGTCGAAAAAAGGTGGATTGATCAGTTTATTAGCTTGTTGATATGTATTTCTACAAAATTTCTATAGAAATCCTGCTTAAACGTTTTATATTATTTTTTGATAAAGTACGCCCCTTGATCAACGAAATGTAGCCAAAAAGTGCCATTATACGTTAAATAATAATATAAAAAAGGAGAAAGTTTCACTTTTTGAGGATTAAAAGTGATTTTGGATATAAATTCAAATTGGGAGGCAACAAATTTAAATTTTTTATCGGCTAGTCAATTCAAATTAGCTGTTATTTATACTTTTTTTTGCTCGTTAAAAGATAATTTAAATTTGAACATATTATATTGTACCCATTTTAAAAATCGCCATGCATACCACTCCCAACCGCAAGACCAACTCCATCTACTCCGCCAATCAATCCGCCTTCATGGAGCCCTTCTTCTTCGAGACTCCCCGCGTTCGAAGATTCTACGAGAAGAACTCCGACCTCTCTGACGAGAAATCCTTTGATGCCCATAAGATTTTCACCTTGATGGAATCCCCTCACGACTTCCCCTCCTTGGCAAAGAAGAACTTCTTGATGCTCAAGAATATGGACATCTTTTCAGAAGGGTTCGATTTCTGCCGGACTTCTGAGAAGAAGAGCCGCGACGACGTCATTGACTACATCCCTCAAAACAATAAATATTTGAACATTATAAAGACCATCGACGTCAAGGACGAACCCGAACAGTACAACCACGAGCAATACAAGAACTATGAGAACCAAAAGGTCGTTGAAATGTCCAAAGCCCACGAGCATCAAGAGAATCACGAGAACCACGATCACCACGATCACCACGACAATGACAACTCCACCACAGTCTGCAGCAGACTCATGTCTGATCTCAAGGCTCCCGAAGTCGCAGACGCTCACTACGAAGAACCCGAAGACAATGACAATGATAATGAAGGATACTCTGACCAAGTTGTCAAGTTTGCCTTTGACGGAAAGGATGGCGAAATTCGAAAAAGAAAGAGAAAGACCGTTCAACAACTCAAGATTTTACAAGCCGAATTCGACAAGGATGACAACTGGGATAAAGAAAAGATCACCCTGGTTGCCAAGATCACCGGCCTTTCTGAATCTCAGGTATTTTTGAATTTTCGAGAACTGTGTGTATTAATAATTTTTAGGTATATAAATGGTGTTGGGACCAAAAGAAGAAGACTGACGGCTGCCCCATTAAAGAAAAGGGGAAGTTCGACTTTGAAGACAAGGAAAACATCTGCCCCAGAGAAAACTCCAATATCCTGGCCCAATCCAAGACTATCGGCAAGATGAAGAAAAAGACCAAGCCCTTCAACCAAGTGAGCATTTCTCATCAATACACAATGTCCCCAGAATTCTTTGGTGGCTTTGAAGACAATAATTTTGTTGGTCTCCACAACAGATTCAACTTGTAAATTAGAAGGTTTGTGTTTGATGGTGAGATGGTAATAGAAGTAGCAATCTTTGAAAGATTCGCTAGCGAGTGAAATGTCGACTACACTAGAGATATACTATTATAATTAGTTTTATATTAGGTTTGTGAAATAAAAGATCGCAGCAATAATACAAAATATTTGACATGTCGTCAAATCTTTTGGAGATTATGTCCATATCTGTCCCTAAATCTCTCTTTACAAATTATGTTTTTGTTTTGTTTGTTTACCTATTCTTTGAATTCTGAAATTCTAGAAGTATTTACTTCTGAGAATCTTCGTTTTATTTAAAGATAATATTCACAAACCATTTCAGTTTATATTTGCTTTCGCAAATGAACTGTTCCTTCAGTCTTTTTCTTTGAAAAATTTGTCTCGATCATATAATGAAAGTAAATAACAAGTTTGGTTAAAAAAAAAAGAAAATAATATATAGAATACAAAGAAAAAATTGATTTTTTAGGGAGCAAATAAAAAATGCCTGAGTTTTGTTTATTCTTGAGACGAAGCTTTAACAACAATAAAACCAATATTCGCAAGAATTATGACTGGAGATTCAGAATTCTCTTCTTCATCAGCTAAAAAATGGGAATATTAGACTAAAAGATTTTTAATAATATACCAGGTTTCACGAAATGAGCGCCAGAGAGAACAGCAAAATTTTCATTATCATCAAGGACAATCCTGAATTTTTTTTGTGGAGCAGGAAGATCTTTATTTCCAGCTTCAATAATTTTTCCATTGGTTGTTTTCATCCTCAGATAAGTTAGACCATCAGTGTATCTTCCATAAATCCAGTAGATTCTATCCCCTTCTTCGATTTCGAGTGTAGAGACTTGCTTTGCAAGCTTTTTCATTCCTTGGCCAATATGCTCATCTCCAGCAATTACAAAGGAATTTTGCATATTATAAAAAGCCTGAATTCCGTAGACATAAGACTCATCAGACCATGTAACAATTTTGGCTAAACGAGATGTAAACACATTGGAAATATGCTCTCTATCATTAAAATCCAATAATCCTGATCCTATTCTGCCTCCAATTTCTTTGCCAAGAGTTAATACAGGTGGCTTTTTGGGGCTTTCTTCTTTGTTGGGAGTCGCTGGCTTAGGTCTTTTTTGTGGACTTTGAGAGAGAGGAGTAGTATCGCCGCCTTTTCTGGATCGAGGTTGAGGCTCCTCATATTGAATAGATTCAACAACACTGTTACTATGGTTTGTTTTAACAACCACTTCACTTGATGAAGGAAGAGGATTTTCTCTTCTTGGGAGCGGTGAATAACCATCATTTTCACCAGCAGGACTGAGATTTCTTGTGGTAGCTGATACTGCCTAATGTTTTGAGGTTATTTTCTTTTACTCTCAAAGAAAAAAGGAACTTGGTTCAGATGTGAATCATTTCTGATATGGTTGATACGATTTAAGCTTCGATGCCTAACACCATTTCTTTTATTTGATTCAAATAGACTTGTTCGACTTGAGATATCACCCTGTTTTAAAAATAAGGATTTTTTCTGGTCCTGACAATAAATATACTCCATCATCTTGTTCTTTTTCTTTTAATTTTGTGGTGACCTTTTTGTTTTCAGTTTCAAGGGCAAGGATTTTTGATTGCAATATTAATATATCCTTTCTCAATTTATCCTCCTCAGCGCTTGATCCTCCTTCAAGTCTTCGGTGAGTTTTTGAACTTGGGACACTCTTTAAGCTCGTACTACTCCTCTTATTATGCTCAGATCTCACAAGAGTTAATTTGTGGAGTCCTCTATTTGGATCTTTGTTCAATGCAAATGTCTGCTCGACATCTTTTTGAACAACACTCTCATTTATTCCTTTGATATTCATGGCAATAGCCTCTTCAAGTTCTTCTTTAGTTTTGAAATGGAAATTTGTTGAGATGCCGACGACTTCACATAAGATTCGATATTGAAGGGTTTGAGCCACGAGGAATTTCTGCTGTTTACGAAAATTTTGTTCATTATGTCTGTTTACTGCCAGCATATTGCTAATTTTATCTCTCAAGCATCTCACTTCATCATAATATTGATTAATCTAATGAATTTTTCAGATCACGCTATTTCGATCGAATATACTCTTTTTTCATAGCCAAATGAATTTTTATATCCTCCAATTTCTTTATCTTGATCTCTGTTGATCCTTTCAAGGATTTTTCTTTCGTGAGTTAAAACTTCTATTCTCAAGTCTTTTTCTGCAAGGAGGGCTTCTAATTTTTTGACTCTATAAAAAATTATTCGGAAGCCAGATTAGCAAGAGCAACCTTTCGAGTAAGTCCTGAGTTTCAGAAAACTCAAAGATTTCGAGTTGTTTCTTGTATATATCGATTTGTTTGTAGGCATTTTGTAACTGTCTCTTCATTACTTCATCTGTAGGTCCATCACTGTCAGATTTTATTTTGATTTTGAGTGCAAGAGCCTTCACATGCTCAGTGAGTTTAGTATTGAGGTCTTTAACATGTCTTTTGAGTTGCTCATTTTCTTGCTTAAGTCTGGAAATAATCCTACAAGGAGATGTCTTTTTAGATTTTCTTCTTGAAAATATTCCTTACGTGCCCTTCATCATTCCAGTTTCTTGAGGATAATCATAGTCTCTTACAAGATTGGGACTTTTCTGAGGTGAAGAAATGTCGCCAGCTAAGATGAGGATGGTTAATTGTGAAAAAGAGCAAAGAAGAAAAATACATCTTTTATAGCTAGGATTTGCTGTATCAATCATTTTACTGGAAAGCAGTTTGTTTTTATCTTGAGGATTTGCCTCATACGTGGGGCTTAGGGATGTATTTTGTAGAGACATTAAAAAATTATGGGTTCAATTATAGTGAAAAGCACCAAGTATATACAGGCAATTAATATTTGAGAGTCTGAGAAATTAATCACATATGTACATTCGATTTGTACAATCAAATTTATAACTTACTTAATTCAGGAATCTATTTGTTTTTCAAGAGAGGAGCCTTGAAAAAAAGGCAAAAAAAGTTTTTGAATGAAAATATCATGGCAAAAATTTCTAGAATGAGCCAAAAAAAATCTCAACATCATTATCATCACAAAGATTTTGCCGCGGAAAAATCGAAAAATTTGATGTTTTTTGTTCAAAATTCAAAATCACAAGAAAAGAGAAATTTTTTTCAAGAAGTTTTTTTTTGTATTTGGTATGAAAGGTTTTTTTATTAAAGCAAATTTACGAGGACCTCCAAATCATCTTATCGAAATTGTTTTTGAAACATGACATGAACTTTAATAAAACTGAGAGTATGTACCATATAAAACTATAATTTCAACACTTTTCCCTTGGACTGAGCTTAGCTATATAAAAAATGTTTGTGAATTATTGTTCTAATAATCACCCATCTCATCAGGAGAGATAACGTCATCAATCTTCAAGATCATCTTGACGACTTGAGTGGCCAATTGGAATTGTTGTCTCTTGGAAGTATATCCTTCATATACTCCTTGCTCTTTCATGTCAGCTTCACCCTACGAAAAAGTTAGTTTTTTTAGATTTTGGACAAGAGATTTTACAAGAAGTTTGCAGTCAACACCGATTCTGGGGTTGCCAGTCTTGATTTGAGTAGCCTTAACATCGGCAACAGCTTCAATGGGCCAGAGACCACTGTTGTCAGCAAGGACGGTGGGGGTTTGTTCGAGGGCATCAGCGAAAGCTCTAACGGCATATTGTTCAACACCAGTGATCTAAGAATAATTTTAAAGCAAAAGAAAAATAAATTTATGTTACGTTATCAGCGGCGTTGTTAACAGCGATGGAGCAAGCGATTTCCGGGGAGCCACCTCCGTAGACGATTCTATTGCATTTAATCAAGTTTCTGATAACGCACAAGGAATCGTGGATAGATCTCTTGGCTTCATCGACGATCATGACGTTACCACCTCTAACAAGGATGGTAACAGCCTTGGAGTTTTGACCTTTTTCGATGACCAACATCTTTTCGTTGGTGGTACCGAAAGATAGTTCTCTAACAACTTCGGCTTTACCGAGCTTTTCGGGAGTGATTTCAGCGAATCTGGGGATGATTCTGCCACCAGTAGTTAAAGCAATAAGTTCAATATCGACACCACCGACCCATCTAACGGCATTAAGTTCGTTTTGGAGCAAGAGATGGTTGGCTTCATCGTCAAAGCCCCATTGGCAGAGGACGACGTTAGCGCCGCTATCCTTGACTTGCTTAACCATATCGTAGAAGTAGTTTTGTTCGGTTTGGTAGAGCTTCTTGTAATCTTGGGCACTGCTGATGTTGATGTTGTGCTTAGTTTGGGGCTTGGGGGGTTCGAAGGGAGAGGTAATGATGCAGATCTTGGCATCCTTAATTTCCTTTTGCATTTGACCATGACTGAAGTTCTTGTCGAGGACAACACCGTCAATCAAGCAGGTATCTTCAAGACCACCACCGGTTTTACCGAGGACCTAATAGAAAAGGTTAATATGAGCCTTATTGCAGGAAAATGCTTACCTTGATCATTTCAAAGTTAACATCCTTTCTTTCGAGATCGGCAACGCTCAAGACAGCATTGACGGCGATTTCAGCGAGTTTTCTTTGGTTCTTGCTGACGACCTTAGAGCCCAAGGAGGTCATGGCAGCGAGTTTAAGGTTTTCGTGGTCGTTCAAGTTGATATCGATTTCTTCAGAGATCTCTTCGAGTCTTTGACAGGCGATTTCGCAAGCCTTTTCAAAACCGTTGGTAATGTTCAAAGGATGAAGACCCTTGTCGATAAGGTTTTGGGCTTGTTCCAACAAAGCACCAGCAAGGACGACAACACCAGTAGTACCGTCACCAATTTCATTATCTTGAGAATGGGATAATTCGACCAAAAGTCTGGCAATAGGGTGAGCTATTTCCATTTTTTCGAGAATAGTGGCACCATCGTTGGTGATCAAGACATCACCATCGGGAGAGACCAACATCTTGTCAGCACCCTTGGGTCCGAGGGAAGTACGGATAGTATTAGCAACAGTTCTGGCAGCGGCAATGTTAGCCTAGAAATTAAGGAAGAGAAAAGGAAGGCAAATACTCTGTAGGCTTCAGGGCCCTTGAGACGTCTAGTACGGGCTTGTTCTCTAAGAATGATGTAGGGGCGACCAAATTCGTCGAAAGCAACACTCATGTTTTTAGGTTTTGATTTTTGATTTTAAATTTTTTAGATTTTGATTTCGCACTAAATTAGTGTCATAATTTAAATTAGAGTAAATTGGTAAGTGCACATATTCTCAATATATATATAAACTTATACATTGAAGGGTTCCCTTCTAATTTTCAAATTTCCTTTTGTTATTTTAAAAATTCGAAATCATAGAAAATCAGCTGATGGGTCATAAAAGTTTGGCAAAAAAGCACTCACAGAATTTGAACAAGAAAAGATATGTTGATGTAGAAAAACTTTAAACTTTCGCTTAAAAATAATTCAAATATCATTAAAAAATTCAAATTTTTCATTGAATAGAGTTGGAAAAAGAAATCCGTAAAAACTTTTTTCTTTAGATATTTCTGGATAGAAAAGGATTTTATGTTCCTGAGAGCGTCCATTTGAATTTTCTGAATATTTTTGGCACCAAATGTCTTGAATTTGGGTTTAAAGCTATTACATTTTCAAAAAGAAGAGTGGTACCAAAAAATTATTTTGTTAAATTCTTGACAGTTATGAAGAACGGAGGACACTCATACAATGGAAACCCTCAATTTGTTCTTTGAAAGAGTCAGAACTCTTTCTAAATTTAAAATTCCTCTTTCGCTTTTTAATTATGCAACTGTGCTTTGCTGAATTATAAATTTTCAACGTGATTGATATCTTTTGTTTTAAAATTTTCTTTTTTGAGCTCAAAATTACCGCATTAATAATATGTAAATTTGAATCATAATAATGAAAAAATGAGATTTCAGGGGGAAAACAAAGATATTGTACATGAAACAGCTCCCAAAGAGGGAGGAGAAGTTTTACTTGACAGAAAATATTTAAAGAGAGAAGGAAGAATTTTTTTGTGAAGTGGACGCTTTGGAAATTCGATAGAACTAACTGATGTTGAGTGAAGATTGTTTTGAATTTGAAAAAGCAGAGATTGGACGAAAAATAAAATAATAAATAAGGGGTTTCTGAGAGAGTAATTTACAAAAAGAATAATCTAGAATTTACTAGAACCTCTGACGTCATAAAAGTCGAGAAGATTGAGGGACAGAAAAAATTCTTCATTGGGTGGGATAAAAGTCAGGTTGTGGGGGAAAGTGATTGGCATGCCCTTGGAGAGTGAGAGTCATTTTTGAGAGAATTTGGGATCTGAAAATTTTTCAAAAAATGATTTCCAGTAATTCTTTGATAGAAAGAAAACTAATAACAACCTTTGATTTTCACTTCATGGTTCTCTGTGAAACTTTTGAAAATAGAAAGAATTATTTTTATCAATAAATTATTTGAGGGAAAAATCTCGATTATGATATGTTCAACAGAAAACTTTTCTTCTAAAATTGTGTTGAAAAAAAAATTTTTTGAGATCGAGAAAAGGTTGAATTTTGCCCTTTCAGGTAAATACAGTGAAGGGCAAAAACCAAAAGTGAATTAATATTAAAATTAATGGAAACCAAAAAGAGAGAGAGAGAGATTCTATTTAAAGAAGGAGTTTCATGATGACTTTTCAAAAATAGATTTTCTTCAACATCTCATAGTCAAGGTGAAGGGCTTTTTCGGAGAGTTTTTTTAATTGAGAAATCATTCAAAATAAAAGAGCCATTCTCAAAGACTTGAGGATTTAATTTCGGACAGGTTGAGGGCAAAGTAAATTTTTTTGCATCAAATTAATAGTCTTAATTCAGCTGAAAGAAAAATTGATTTCATCAAATTGTGATTTCTCTCGAACTTTGCACTAACAAGTCGACACAAAAATGCCAGTAATCTTATCTAAGAAACAAAAACTTCTTGTTGCCAACCTTTTCGGTTTGAACTGGTACAAGGTTGCTTGAAGATAAATTTTTTGAGGAAGAAAGGCAGGACTATTTTTTTGAAGAAAAAAAGAGTGAGAAAAATATGAAGAGAAATTTTTGCAATATTTCTTGAGAAAAGTCTATTGTTGGTTCTGTCTTTTACTCGTTCCATTGAAGAATTGGACTGACATCTCAAATTATAAAAAATAAGAGAAGGGTTGTCCTTGTATTCAATAATTCAATAAAATAAATTTGTTCTGAGGAATGGCTCCCAGGCTGAATTTTTTGCAAATATTCCGTTGAAGAAGCACAGATTTTATCAAAGAAAACTATTGAAGGGGATCCTCGTTTTCAGAAAAATGATTTCTCTTAGTTAGGCAGTGAGTTCAGGAATAAAACGAGTAAAATATGTTGTAAAGTCCTAATCAATAACTTAACCAAAGAACAAGACTAACAAAGACCGAAGAAAGTGGGAGAAGAGATTTTTTTTTAAAGATGAGGAAAGTTACCTACTTGTCCTTGGACTGAGAGATAAACAAAATTGATTCGCTGAGTTGTTTTGATATGATGCAATCAAATCAATGTCTTTTTTGATAGTTTTTCAAGCGACAAAAAATCATTCTAAGAGAATCAACGAGCTGAAAGATGAATTTTTAGTTCAAATTAGCACAAAAAGGAAAGTTCTTTTCCTTGAATCTAATGAATTTATTTTTGATAACTTTCCTTTTCTCAGTAGTAATTGACCTTCTTTGTGTAACTTAACTCGGAATCTGAAAAGTTAAAGCGAGTCTTGAAATTTTTGAGAGGGAGATTATTTCATATGAAATAGCTTCTAGCTTTAGAGAGGCTCAAGAAAAAAATAGACGCATTGAAGATGAAAAGAAAGAAGGATACCCTACTGGTCAAAAAGGCCCTAACTTTCAAACTAAAAAAGTGATTGATTTGGTGTTCGATGAATTTTCTAGGGATAGGTTCTCCGGGGGAAAATCTCATACTAATCTATATTATCAAATCTGTCTGTTTTTAGTTGTGTTTGCCTGACTTTATAAAGGCTCAAAGGTCTGCTAAGCTGCAAACAAGAGGATACGCTTTCTATTTGAGCAAGAAAAGAATTTCTTTATATCGAGCTAATAAAAATTTAGCAGAGTTCAGGACAAATTGAAATTTAACACTTTAAAATTCATCAAGCTGAAACTAAGAGTAAATTTAATTGATTTTGTCCTTTGATTCTATTTTTTGCACTTTAGAATTTTCATCACAAACATTAAAATTTTAAACAATAGCTTCAACCAAGTGTTGAAAAGAAACAAAAACTTTTTGCCTCTTCTTCTCATAAAGCCTCAGTAAGACCTCAGATGATGGAACTATTGAACTGGAGGTATAAAAAACGCCTCAAAAACAAGGCTGAAAAATAAACAAAAGGTTAGAGTAATCATCAGGAACATTTCGAATTGTTTTGAATGGAGCGCGAATGTGGAGAATAGAAATAGTGAAAGAATGAATATCTCCCCGTGAGATTATGAGACAGTACTTTCGGTTCGAGTGTTTTTAAGAGATATCACAGAAGTGATTTTTTTTTGAGAAAGGTTCAAGAAAACATGAGAGAGTTTCCGTTGAGATTAATGTTTCATTCAGCCTTGCCCAGAATATTTTAAGAAATTCTTGGAAATTTAAATCTGTTGAGGAGAAAAACGAGAGGCTCAAGTGTTTTCCTTGAGACTAATTGTTGGACAAAAACCGTATGAGTTTCAACGAGAACCGACTGATGGCTTTATTATAAAATTCATTGATAAGTTGCAAATTCAAACGAAAAAATCGCGGATGACAGATATTTTCCAGTAAAAAGGGCCTAATTAGAGGTTCAATGAAAGTTCAAGATGATCACTTTGATGATTCAGGGATATTCAAAGGACTTTTCGAAGCGAAAAAAGGATTTCAAGGAGTTGAGCAATAAAAATAAGGGATTAAAATTAAATGGTGTGGATTTTTAGATTAATGATATTTGATTAAAGAGAAATAAACATATCAACTTTCTTAGATTTATGATTAAGTTGTCCAATGAGATAACTTTATCCATTAATTTTGACGATAAAATCTAAAATATCAAAATTTTGAGGAGCCTCAGATTTTAGATATTCTGAGTATTGACACACAAACTTGTGACAAGGAATGTTTGAGATCCTCAGTGATTCATTGATTCAGAATTTGGAAGGAGTTCTTTAATCTTTGAGTGAAAAGTTGAAATTGTTAAACTCGATTGATACAACACATGTCAGATTTCGCAAATACAACCTTACCTGGTTCTCGATGAAAAACAAACAGAGTTAAATAATTTGTTTTCGAACAAATTATATTCTGACAAAAATAAAATGACAGGAGCTACGGAAACCACTACTCAAGCCGGCGTCCACGGCAACTTGGCGATTTCTCGAAAAATTCACAAGCAGCTTGTAAATAAAGTATGTTTATTAAAATGTGACTTTTTTAAAAATGTGATAAAGAAAAACAGGTGGAAGCCAAGCGAACTTGAACTCGCAGTTCTCAAGCTTCATTTTCAGAAAAACAAATATCCAACCAAGGAAGATAAAGAGGAGATCATCAAAAGCCTTGAGGAGAATTTTGAGACAAGGATTGATATTAATCAGCTAAGTCGTTGGTTTCAGGTATTCATGTTATTGTTCTTCTTTTCTCACCCCAAAAGCATGAACGCGAAAAGTTTTTAAGACAAACAATGAGTAAAACAAGCAAGAATACATACATAAAGTTTGGAAAGGAGGACTTGGAGTACCTTCAAGAGAGATTCCAAGAAGTAAGATGAACTTGATTGATACGTTTATCCTAAAAATATAGAACAACTATCCAAAATTAGAAGAGATGAAGTTGATGGCCCAAAGATTGGAGGTGAGCCTCTCAAAAGTTGAGAATTGGTATAAACACAATCGGAGGTCTTTAGCAAAGAGAGGACATTTTCACCTAAAGGTAATGCTTTAGATGATGCGTAATTTTTAATTCCTTTCTTAGACAAAAAAGTACTTTAAACGAAATGAGCTTGCTTATCTGATGGAAATGTTTGAACTCTATCCTCGTCCCAATAAAGACCAAATCCTGGAGATGTATTGATTTTATGAAAGGGACCTTTTTTGCTTAAAAGTTTCTCTTAGGGCTGAACGTCTGGACTGTAATGAAATACAAATAAAGAATTGGTATTCCAATAAACGTAAAAAACTCAAATCTCTGGCTAAAAAGAAAGGGTTTGTCTTGAGTGATTATTTTGTTTGATGGGAATTTTTAGGACAACTTTTGGAGAAGATGTACTTCATAAAACGGATTTTCCAAGCTTTTCAAAACCTATGGGTCTTCCAGACTTGGACTCGAATAGTACCTTTGGGGTCCAATCAGAACATAATAATATATCAATGAATCCCATTTTTCCAACTCCAAATATGACTTTGCCAACTTTCCAAAATCCAATTATATGTCCACCAAACACTGCAATCCCTTTATTGATAATCCCAGCCACAGCAATGAATCCATCTTCTTCAATGATCCTCAACCTTGGAGGGCAGACATTGTTTGGAAATATACAGCACCATGAAGTCTTACCGGAGCTCAAGCCTTCGAGAAGTGGTTCTGATCCTGAAAAGAAAATCAAGACACAATCCTTTAATTATCCAAACCCTCTTACAAATAATGCTTTTGTCCCTATTTCTGCTTTTACTTCTCATCCGACGCCTGATCAAAACCTATGGCTTCCAAGTAATCCAACGAACCTTGCTGGGATCCAAAATATAGGAGGGGGAGGAGGACAACAACCCCAACAACCTGTTTATCCCCCACCTCAACCCAATTTGATACCAATAATTCCGACACCATTTCCAATCAACAATAATCAAAGTGATAACCAACCAACCAGAATTCAATATTTATCAAATGTGTATCTCCCCGCTGGAGCGAATAATAATATATTCCTCAACCCTTATACCCAAAATACCCAGAATTTCATGTATGGAGGAGGACAGCAGAATAATCAATTTGTCGTGAATAACAATCAAATGCAAAATAACGTGATAATTCACCCTCCTTCTTCGGGAACAGCAGACTTTGAAAAACAAAACATAAATATGAACCAGAATAATTTTGAAGGGTTAAAAAGTTTTAATTAAATAATAATTTTCATATGTTCTCTGTAATATTTAATGCAAATATTGTATCAAATAATCTATGTCTTCTCCTTTTATCACGTATGTGAATAAAAATCTTTATAAATTCGTTTCTTTTTATTATTTTGTATTATTACTCGATCATCAGTCGTAAACTCTTTCCCTCGTTTTAACATTCTCTTCTATTGAATGAATTAAAAAATAATAATTTAGTGTAAAACAAATGTATACTAAATTTAGAAGACATAGGAAAAGCATTTTCTCATTTCGGGAGAGATGGTCTTTTCAAGGTTTAAAAACACCCAGCTTCATGTCAACTTCGAAACCAAACCTTTCTGAAAAAAAAACATCAGCAGCGCAGACATTCTCATATGAGGCTAGATCGAAAACTCAACCTTGTTTAGATCGATCTCATCTTGTATTGGATGAGAAATAAACTAGAACCTCAATGTATTCGTTTTTCAGCGTTTCAAAATAAGCCTAAATCATCATTATTTAGAGGCTCCGCGTAGATCACTTCCGGATTAAAATCACTAAAAACAACAACCAAAAACCATTCTGAGCATTTGCTTCTTGAAAGTAGAACCCTTGAAGATCGTTCGACAAGATCTTTTGTTTGCTGGGAAAGACATTTCAAAACAAAAATCGCTCCAGGAAAAAATGGTTAGATGATGGCGTTTAGTTTGAAAGATGCGAGAGGAAATTAAACCGATTTTAGAACCATTTTAAACGTACATACTACAAAAACAAGAAAAAACCTTACAAAATTAATAATAAATTATTTTAGTCTCATATCTTTGCAAAGAATGACTGAGGTCCTTGAACTCCCAAGCAATAAGAAGGTGATTAGAATCCTCTCCATGGACGGAGGCGGTGTCCGTGGTGTCGCTGTCGCGAGAATATTAGAAGAAATTGAGACCGTATGCAAGAAGCCAATCCATGAACTTTTTGATGTGGTGGTTGGAACATCAACTGGCGGCCTCCTTTCAATCATGATGACCTGCCCAACAAACTACCCCGACAAACATATCATGTCAGCTGAGGAAGCTAAGAACTTCTACTTAAACGAAGGAACTACAATCTTTCCTCCAAAATCTATTTTCCAAAAGGCTTTGGATTATACAATTCTTCTCCCAAAGACATTCTCCAAGCCCAAGTACTCTCCCGAAGGACTCGAGAGCGTTATAAGAGGGCACTACGGTGATAAAGCAACTCTGGCTAGTGCTAAAGTTTGTGCTGGAATCGTTGGTTCTGATATCAGATATGCAGAATCAATGGTTTTCAACAGTGTGAGAGCCAAGTTACATCCTGAAGACTACCGTCATAATGCCACACTCATCGAGGTTGGCAGAGCTACTTCCGCTGCACCTATCTACTTACCTCCCATCATGTTTAGAGATCCATTGAGACGTATTCCTAAGCAGCGTCAACCAAGGAAATCAGTGGCTTGGAATTCTTTGGAAGCACCAGAATATCTCAGAGACCATCTGATTTATGAAGACGGCGGGACAACCCACAATAATCCAGTTGAATTGGCCTATAAATTAGCAAGATTACAACTCAAGGCTCATGGCTACAATCATGAAGATTTCCAATTCCAAGTGATATCAATTGGAACTGGATCAGAAAGTGGCACTGAAGTTGATCCCACAATCAAAGAAAGAGGCTGGAAAAAGGAAAGTGCTGATGGTGGCTTTGACAATGTTATCAGAAGAGTTTTCCTGGATGATGTGTTTTCAATGAAAGTTAAAGAATGGAGAGCTCATTTGAAGGTGAGAGGAAAGTTGGGCCACAAAGAAGGAGCTGAACCTGGATCTAATTACTGGAGAATTCAATTTGAGCTTGGCAAGGGCCTGACAGGCCAAATGGACAACTCAAAGAGAGTTCATATGGATGCTTTGGTGAGAGCTGCCGAAACCTATCTTTTCAAAGACGGTTCAAAAGAATACACTGATTCATTCAAATCTTTGACTGCTTATTTAAGCAAGGAATGTGAAAGACCCCAATTCGACAGCAAGGAAGCACAGGAATCTCTTAAAGCCACGAAAGAAAATTCTCAGCAACCTCTTCAAGCCAATAAATTCAAGACTGATGGCACCTCTGCCTCCGCATCCGAAACCTCTAGCATCACTCATGAGCATATTAATACATTAATTCAAATCACATCCCCTCAAATCAAGCTTACCAAACATGCCTGCAAGACTGCTTGCTGTTAAGAAATAGGAAGTGGATTTAAAGCGTATATCAAATAATAAATATTGAAATGAAACTTTTTAATAGAATGCATGGAATGATTAATTCATAATTTTTTTTATTATATATTTAGAAAACTTGGAAGATTTGAAAAAAACTTGGACCTAGGAATAACAAGATTTGATGGAAGAATTAAGAGATGATTAAGAGTAACAAAAACAATTATGTAACTCCAACTCTCTCAGCTCAGATTAACCCAAAATTTTCCCATTCCAAACTTATTGAATAATTGTTTAACAACTCGTCGAGGGACTAGAGGCTTCTGCAGTAGATGATTCTCTGAGGTTCAGAGTCTGAAATTTTTGTTTCAAAAAATGATATTTTCTCCTCAATCCTGGAACAACTTTACTGAGATAAAAGTTTGAGAAAACCTTGTAAAACGGAACGGGGAAGACTTTTTATAAATTTCAGTCCAATATGAAAAATCTTAACCAAAACGTATTTTCGATCCAGAGGTTCAAATTTGGACTGGGGAAAAAAGTCCAGTTTTTTCTGTCTGTATTCGGAGGAATTTCAATTCTTCTGAGAAGACTATTTTCCAGACCGGACTGAAATTGCCTCAGAAACTCTAAAAATATTTTTATTGGGCAGTTTAAATAATTAGTTTTCCATTTTTTAAAAAAAGAGCAGATTTCGAAAAGTAGAAGAGTCTCATCAAAGAAACCAACAAAATTGCTCAATAAAGAAACTGTAAAAATATCCCGAAATTGCTATGATTTTCATTAAAAAAAAATTTTTTTGAAATTCATTTTTCTCAATTGAAAGAAATTGTATTTTTATAATTATGAACTTACAAAAGCTAAATCTACATTTTGTCGAATAAAAATTTAATTTTAGCTTCCAGAAGAGTTGTGATTTCTATTATATCAAGTGTGATTATGAATAATCATATAACAAGGGAGCATTCCTTATTGTTTAAGTTCAAGCTTCTTCCACTTATTTTTAGCAAAGTCCTCAACAATTAGGATTCAACTCTCGGGCTTTATCAGGTGCGTGACAGTCCCAATAGGGGGGTTGAACCCAGTAGTCTCTGTTAATTTTTTGGTCAACTCAGGAAGCGAAACGCGCTTCTGGTTCCATTTTTCAGTACGAGATGTTATTTTTGATTAGAAAATATTTGTTAAGCGTTTCTCTCTATTTTTAAAATAAATAAAGAGCCCGGAAAAGGTTTGTGATGCTAACAGCAGCTTAAATACCCCTTCTGAAGATTCCTATGGAAACTTGTGCCTTGCAAATCAGAAAGATATTTTTTTTTTTTAATTTTCACACAATCGTAGATTTTTTTTATGATTCGAATTCTCAGAATAATCTGACTGATTATAAAGAGTCTGGCCACTACAGTGGAGTAGCTGTTGACAAGACCAAAATTATGATCGAGGGCAAGACAACTACCTCGCTCATCAAAGGAAATAAAGTCCGTGATGACGTTAAATTACTGGGTCCACACTCACTTGTTATTTCTAGTTCAAAGAGCGTGATATATTTCGCTCAAACTTGGCATCATCCTTCATTAAAAACTATCTATTTTTCACTGATGCAGGCTCATTCAAATCGATATCTCTTGAACTCCCCAAGGTTCGCTTTCATTTGTCTAAATCAAATGGTTAACTCATATTTAAGGGGAGTTTATACGTGGTGGAGCTTGATGCTCAAATTTTGAGACCTTTAATTTTGAACTGTTTAGCCCAACAGGATTGGTCTTACCTTTGAATGAAAAGAATATGTAAATCAGTTTTGATTACTGGATCTTATTCTTAGAGATGTTTGTGAAACCTGTTTAAATCGCCTCTTGCGCTTTTCTCTTAATTCAAAAGGAGTCTATCATTTCAAGTAACATTGAATTGATATGTGGAGTTTAAACAAATTCTCAGTGTTTTCCACCATTTCTACAGACGAGTTGGCCCTACTGCTTTTACTGTATCAAGTTCAAACAACCTCTATGTTGCCAGATTTGACTTTTCCTGTAAATTAATCATGAAAAACTTTTTGAAAATTGAAGTAGCAGATGCGAATGATGGTATAGTGACTATTTTAAATCCACAAGGACAACAACTTACTGAGATTCATATTCCATATGCCCCTGAAATTACTGGCCTCGTCTTTTCAAGGTATAGAAAAATATGGAGTTCATAAAAATAAAATGTTGATAGACTCGAACCCAATATCATGTACATGACTGAAAACTCAGCTGCACCCAGTTGTATTAGAGTATTGGTGCAATTAGAAGAATTACAGGAAGGAGGAAAGCAGAAGTTAGATGTTAGTCATTTGAAGTAAGGCTGCTGCTGTATCTCGTCGAATTTCTATAAATACTTTTCTTCAACCGACTGCTCCTTTTTTGAAATATTCAAGTTTATAAAATAAACAGAATGCTACAAAAATAGCGCATTCATTCTGCTCTTTGTAAATTCATTAAATAAAAACTTCAAAAAAAAATGTCCCTTCAGTCAAATTCTCTCAGAATCTGAATTCTTTAGAGTAGATTCTAAGTTTTCAAGAATTCCAGGGTTCGGAATTAGATGGCTCGCCATGTACGGAGAAAAAGTACAGAAAATACGGAAAATTTTGGGATAGAATCCGTATTTTCCTTTTTCCCTTGATTCTCTATTGTAATTAAGATTAATTGAATTCTTTTATCAAAGAAGTTTGCTCTTTGTTATGAAGCTATAAGGAAATATCTTTGGATATCATATAAACTTAAAGAGTATAATATAAAATTACTTTGAAAGATTGATATGAATTGGCTCATTATGTTGGTTTCTATTCTTAATTCAGATATCTCGAAGAATCGTTTGGACTCTTTTGATATCTTCACAATCTAGGTCATCAAAGGCCTCTCTTTTTCTTTTCAAGCTTTCTTTAATGACTAGGATATTGCTTAAAGTTTTTTTTTTTTTCTCCGCTTGGAGTTCTTCATTTTGCAAAGACTTGTAATCCTTGACTTCCATATTAATTTGGCTGCATGAGTATTGACCTCTTTAAATCTCCTATATGCTTCTATCCAAGTAACTACAAATATACTGTGTCGATTTTCTCCATTTAAAAGTTCAAAAAGTTTTGAAATCAAAGTATTTTTGAATGCCAATCATTGCATTTGAGAAATATCCACTCTGGAAATCAGAGTTCAAAGTGTTAGATTTTCGCATTAAAGATGAAACGGTCAAAAGATATGAAATTCAGCCTATTCTTTATTAATTCTTATGAAATTTTCTTAATCAGTCAGTCATCTGAATTCCAACAAAAAAATAAAAAAAAAATTTTTTTAATATTTTTTTGGTAAATCTAGGGATTTTTTGGGCTCAGAGGAAATACGGAAGAATTACGGGAAAATTCTTGAAAATACAGAGGTTCCGTACAAATACGGAAAATTCCGAACCCTGGTCATTTTGGGAAAAGTTTCAGAATTTTTTTTTGAATTTTGATTTTTGAAGAAAAAATTTGCCTCAAAAAAATTGATTTGGTTTTTTCTCCATAAAAAATTCTTGTCCCCTTTTTTTCTCTCTTTTTCTGAAAGGGATTCCTTCGATTTTGGATGAACTTCTTCTTCCTTCCCTCTAACTGAAACAATTGAAGATAGATTTGTGACACGAAATAATGAGGAAGAAAATATTACTTTTTTTGAAAGAAGGCTCTTCATAAATTCATTTCTTTGCTTTTTCTCGAAAGACTGGTTCGATCTCAGGACAATTATATCAAATATGATGTGAAAAGGTTTTTTTTTTTTTTTTTTTGTTTTTTTTTAAATTTTTGGTGAATTAATTGAAATTTTAGGTTTACTTGAAATTTTTCCCTAAAAATTTTGTGTTTCTAAAAAGTTTTTTTTTCTTCCAATCCCTTTTTTTTAC